>Ga0114974_10000758_pt1 | contig 26468 bp, 23 predicted proteins | sample S_130206_EF_Meta_FD_87318 | JGI IMG/M metagenome (GOLD analysis project Ga0114974, IMG submission 87318) | Freshwater microbial communities from Lake Simoncouche, Canada to study carbon cycling - S_130206_EF_MetaG | ecosystem: Environmental > Aquatic > Freshwater > Lake | place: Lake... | reverse complement strand
ATATTAAATAGAAATGTTATTAAAGTTAACTTAATCTTTAAATTCATAATTTATTTTAATTAATTTTTCGTTGGTTTTTCCATACTGGTTAACAAATTTTATAAACCAAAAACATTGTATTTTTTCGTAAAAAAAATTCTGTGAATAATCGTTTGACATCGAACTGTTTTAGACTTTATCACCAAAATAAGATACAGCGCCTCCACTCAAGAAATCTTCTCTTACTGGGCTAAATGTATCGATAAGCATTCCTTCTTCAATACAAATCGCACTATGCAACAAATTGGGTTGAATATAAACCCCGTCTCCTGCTTCAACAATTTGTTTTACTCCATCAATTTCAAATTCAAATTTTCCCGAAACACAATAAGTAGCTTGCGTATGAAAATGCTGATGTGGAGCTCCAAGCGCGCCTTTTTCAAACTTCACTTTGACCATCATGATTTGATTATCAAAACCTAGGAATTTTCTTGATACGCCTCCGCCAAGTTTTTCCCATTCCATTTCTTTTGTTATTATGTACTTTTGACTAAATCTTTCCATTTTTTTGTTTTTTAAATTATAAATATTAGCATTTCAGATGTTATAAAATTAATCAATGGTTGAAATAAAGTAATTTCCAGTCCATTTATAAACTTTACTATCTAAACTGATTTCATTTTTTTGCAAGGCATCATTGATTTTAGTATTCAATAATAGCAGCGTTTTTATTCCTTTTTTATCTGTAATTTTTATTCCAATATAAATGGTGTCTTGGAAAACAATTTCTAATTGATCAATATTACTATAGGCATTTTTTGCGCTTTCAGATACATAATCATAACTTCCATGAGTTTCTAAAGCGGTTACAAATGTTGCGTTTTGGGTATCTTTTTTTCGAATAATAAAAGTAGGATCTCTTCTTAAGTTAAATTCTGGATCATTTGCACCGATTCTAGCTAGAATAATTTGATCATTAGAAGATGTTAAAGAAGTTAGTGAATAAAACTGGTTGTTATTCATCCATGTAAACTTTGTGTTTTTATCTTTTACTAAAGCAAACCCTTCTTTCCATAAATGTTGATAGCCATTTTTGGTGCCTAATGGTTCTACTATTTTTGGGGTTTCATATTTAAAGTTTGTAGATAAAAATTGTCCAAAATAAAAATATGGTAAATCATATTGATGAACTTCATTTGACTTTACATCAAAAATATCTAAAAGTAATGGTTTCTCAAAATTTGATAAATTTAATACTACCATAGTTCTTTGCAATTGTGTTTTTGGATAGGCATTTATTTCTTTTGCACTAACAATTTGTATATCCGGGTTAGTATCGTCATAAAGAAATAACTCTGAAAAAAACTTACTTCCTGTCACGAAATCTCCATTAAAATGAGATGTTTCATCCTGAACTAACGTATTATGAGCAATAGTTTGTTTTGCCCATGTTTTATTTTCATTTAAATAACTACCTCCTTTTTTTTGTTCAATATTTACAAAACGCGCTAAACCATAATCTTGTACTATTTCATTATCATTATTATAATAAGAAAAAGACAATTTATCATAATGTCCATGACTCAAACCCTGAGAGGTATTCTTCATCACTAGCGTAAATTCATTAACTCCTTTTTTTGATCTAATAATTCCTATCGAACCTTGTTTCCCATCAGCACCATCTTTTAGTAAAAGTGATTTTTTTTCAAATGGTTTCTCTAAACCATCCCGAATTGCTATTGCAACTTTCAATCCAGTAGGATCTAAAGCTACTTGTCCTTGACTTTTTGCAACAGTTAATAAAGTTGGATCTTGTTTGTCATAAAAATAAGCAATATCAACTGCAACTACTAATTCACTAGAATAATACGACATCCCTTTTTGTCCATCATTTAAGGGGAAGAATTCTCCTACAGAATTGGTAAGATTTAATAATGCTTTGACAGACTTCAATAAAACTCCATTTTTATATTCAAAAATTTTCATTTCAGGTTTATTGTTTTGTAATGCTTCGGCAAATATCAAAAATGGATACATTGCATATCTTTGATAATAAGGGCCTTCGGTATAATAGCCATCAGGAGAAAACGGGTCGTCTAAATTTCCGAAAAAACCGGGTTTTTGCCCTTTTTTTTTGATTAATCCGCCATCATTATCTCTCGCATCTTCAGCAATTCCATCTGATTTCAAACCATTTAAGGCATAGTCAATATACGTTTTATCGTTCATCACTAAACCAATCATTCCTACTCCTACATTTCCCCAAGTGCTATGATTGTGAATTCTATTAAAAAATTGTGGAGAACCCACAGATAAAAATTCTGCAGCGGGTTTAAAGAGGTCTTTCTCTAAAAATTTGCGTTCTTTTTTTGATAGAAATTCATAAATGCAATCATATGCCTGACTCATGTATACTAGCCAATTAGCGTCATTTAGGGCTTGCCAAAATAACTTTCCTCTTGCGTAAGAACGTGTTTGTGGATGTAACGGTAATTTTGGGTAAATTTTTGCATATTCAATAAATACATCACGAACGTAAATTGCATATTTTTCATCATTTAATATTTGATATAAGACTCCGGCTTTTTGAAGTATTAAATAGTTTTTTTTATGCTGCTCATGAGTAAATCCTCCCGCCATATCTTTAGGAATAGGAACGCTAATCGGATTTAACATTTCAGCATCAACTTCTTTTTTTATGGTTGCTAAACTGGAATCAAAAAGTGGCACTTTGCCTAGTTGTTGCCTAATTTCCTGAACCCCATTTTTAGTCAAAATTAAATTAGGATGTTCTTGGGACTGAGCAATAGTGACAATAAATAGAATGAATAAATAAAATGATTTGAAATTTTGCATAATTTATTTTGTAAGTAAACCTAAATTTTTTCCGTCAGTTCCCTTTCCAATTAAAGGTGAAGTGGGTTTTAAAAAGTAAGAGTTATCTTGAAATTCTGGATTAATAGTCAGGGTATTTTTTTCAGTGAATTTTTCGTCACCTGTAATAGAATATTGATCTGAAAGATAGAAATTATTATTAAATAATTTCAAAATTGGACCACCAACAACTAAATGAATTTTAAAGCCTTTAGATTTATTAATAATATTATTTTGAATTTCGTTATATTGTACTCCATATAATGTAATACTCGAATTCGCTTTGTTTCGTTTTCCATTTCCTACATTATCTAACACATTATGATCCATTTCAAAAAAGGGCCCAAAAGTACTTTCATCAGTGCCACCTCTATATAAATCCAATAGCACTCCTTGAACATCGGTAAATGTATTATTTTTTATTACTACATGCTCTGCATTATAAATACCTGTATCGTCTGTCTCTTTATTTAGAAGCATGATATTTCCTGAAATGGTTTTAAATTTTGAATTTTGAATTGAAATAGTATCTGCAAATGTGTTCTTAAATACTTGGAAAACATCAAAGGTATTATTCACATCTAAATTATAAAATTCACATTTGTTTATTAATAAACTGTAATTGTGATTCATAGCATATTTACTTGTTCGTATTACGGTATTTCCTGCGTAATCTGGAGCATTTTCTCCATCAAAACGCAATCCTTCTAATTCTAACTTTCCTCCATTTTGTATTTCAAACATTGAAGATTTTTCGAAAAATAATGTTGGTTTTTTTTCTAAATTACATACCAATGTTAGTGTATGATTTACGTCAATGATTTTTGTAGTTAAGTAATTTGCAGACGAAGTTAATTCAATAATATCGCCTGGTTTTGATTCCTTTATTGCATTATAAATTGAGTTTTCAACAGCATCGACTTTTATAGTTTTTCCTGTACGGAAAGAAATATATTTATCTTTTTTAGGATACCAATTTGTCCCTGTATTAAGTTTGGATGCAATATTTGGATGAATGGATACTTTTTTCTTTAATTCAATTGCATCTGGAATTAACAATCCATTATTATCTTTTGATAAAGTAAAATTTACTTTTTTAAACCCTGAAGTTATTCCAGTAATAACGTTAGAACTGATATAATTATCTTCAAAATTTATTCCTCTAATGTCGTCATATATTGTAAACAAATCATCCTTTTTATCGTGATAGAAAATATTGTTTTTTAATCGAGAATTTAACGGAATTGCACTTCTCTCTTTGTCACTACCAGCACATAATTGGATATTGTCACAATTTACAAAAGTGTTATTTTCAACAATTGCATCTTTTACTTGATGGTATCTATTAATGGGAGAATTTGGTACCCCATTCATAATTACAAAAGCTCCTTTAAAACGATCGCCGGTCAATCCAATACAATAATTATCAATTACCATTTGTTGTCCATTAATTATTCGAATACCACCAGTACTTGGAACACCATTTCCCAGAAAAACATTTCCTTGAACTAATGTTTGACTCCCATGTCGTAATGACAACCCACCTTTACATTCAAAAAAGGTATTGAATCTATACGTATTCTGACAAGATTTATTAGAAATAATTTCTTGTTCGCCATTACATCTATCAAAATAATTAAACTCTACTATTGTTTTAGAATTGGACAATGAATTGTGACTTGTACCTATTCTTAATGTTTCACCCCCATTAGAACCTAAATTTGGCCTTGGTCCAAAATAATTGTGATCAATTTGATGATTGTTTTCCTGACTGGCTTCAGTATTTAATCGAACAGCCATTGTTACACCTAAGTTTGTTTTTCCTTCAATATGGTTGTGGTCTATTCGGTTATTTTTTCCATAAACCGCAATCCAATAATCACTTTCTTGACGTTCTGGGTTACTGTAATTATCAATCACACATTCTGTCAAACGACACTTATTAGCTAATTGATCATCAGAAGTTTTAAAAGAAATTACTTCCGATGTTGGAGTATATCCATTAATAAAAACGAGTCCTTTAACTATCAAATATTCACCTGAAATTTTTAAACAGGATAGTCCGGTTAAATTAACTTGTCCATCATCTTCAACAGTTAATGTAATTGGATTTTCTTTCGTACCGTTACCTTTAAAAATTAATTCGGCATCATTCCAAATACCATTAGCTAAAGTTATTGTAGATCCTGGCTTTGCTTTAAGTACAGCTTTGTTAAATTCCGTTACATTTTTAACAACCTCTTTTGAAGCTTTTAAGGATTTACAAGAAATAAAAGTAAAAAATACTAAGACTATTGTTATGACTACTAATTTATATAATTTCATTTGATAAAGTGAATAATAAATATTGGTTTACCAGTTTGGTTTACCAAACAAATATATATAATTTTTGAACACATTAATCATTAATTAGTTAATTATTTATGATTTCAATATGTATAGTGAGTTTTAAAAGGAATGTTTTAAGTTAGATTCCTATTTTCATTAATGGGGCTGTTATTATACTTCAAAGACAAGTCTAATTTATTATCAAAAACAGGATTAATCTTTTAGATGTTAATAAATTAAGTCTTGAAACAAAATCTCCTAAACTAAAAAAAATGACTCCACTTCAGAAAACGAAAAAAGCCCTTCTTTTCAGAAGAGCTTTTTGTACCCGAAGCCGGAGTCGAACCGGCACGGTTTCCCACAGGTGTTTGAGACCAGCGCGTCTACCAATTCCGCCATTCGGGCTTGACAGACAATAAATAAATGCAGTTAAACAATTATTTAAACGCAATAAAAGATGTAATTGTTATAAAACAATCCTCAATTCCTTTAACACGGTGCAAATGTAAAAAATATATTTACATTTATTATACAAAATACTCTAAATTTTTCTTTCAGAGTTCAATTTTATTATTAAATTTGCAGCTCGGTAAAACGACACACAACTAACTAACTACACCCGAGGCATTTATCTGAATTTGACTTTAAATGAACATTAAAGCCGAATTTTATGAACCGCAGCGGAATAAAACAACACATAAAATGTCACATCAAGAACCAGAAGCAAAGATATTTGCGTGTTCCCAAAGTGTATATTTAGCGGAACAGATAGCCAAAAGCTATGGAATGCCACTAGGTAAAGTTACATTCTCTAAATATAGTGATGGTGAATTCCAGCCTTCGTATGAAGAATCTATTAGAGGATTACGCGTTTTTATCGTTTGCTCGACTTTTCCAAGTGCAGATAATCTGATGGAATTGTTACTTATGATTGACGCAGCAAAAAGAGCCTCGGCAAGACACATAACTGCTGTTATTCCTTACTTTGGTTGGGCAAGACAAGACAGAAAAGACAAGCCAAGAGTTCCGATTGGAGCAAAACTAACAGCGAAGTTGTTAGAAACTGCTGGAGCTACAAGAATTATGACTATGGATTTGCACGCAGATCAAATTCAAGGATTCTTTGAAAAACCAGTAGATCATTTGTTTGCTTCAACAATATTTTTACCTTATCTGAAGAGTTTGAATTTAGAAAATCTAACAATCGCTTCTCCAGATATGGGAGGTTCAAAAAGAGCCTACGCCTATTCTAAATTTTTAGAATCCGATGTAGTAATTTGTTACAAACAAAGGAAAATTGCCAACGTCATTGATACAATGGAATTAATTGGCGAGGTAAACGGAAGACATGTTGTTTTAGTTGATGACATGATAGATACCGGAGGCACTTTGGCGAAAGCCGCAGATTTAATGATAGAAAAAGGAGCATTGAGTGTAAGAGCAATTTGTACCCACGCTATTTTGTCTGGTGACGCTTACGAAAAAATTGAAAACTCGAAATTACTCGAGTTGATTGTTACCGATTCTATTCCTTTGAAAAAAGAGTCTAGAAAAATTAGAGTTGTGAGTTGTGCTCCTCTATTTGCAGAAGTAATGCAAATGGTACAAAACAACACTTCCATTAGTGGAAAATTTTTAATGTAAAACAAAAAAGTCTTAAAGTCAAACGTTTTACAAAGCTTGAAGCCAATTGCCTAAAGCGTATTGCCAATTATTTATTAACTATATATATTTACAATGAAATCGATTACAATTAAAGGATCAGAAAGAGAAAGCGTGGGCAAAGTTGCTACTAAAGCCTTACGTAATGCTGGAGCGGTTCCTTGCGTGTTATACGGAGGAGATCAACCAGTACATTTTTCAGCAGATGAAAGAGCTTTCAAAAGCTTGGTTTATACTCCAAACGCACACACAGTTGTGATTGAAGTAGCTGAGGGAAAATCGTATCAAGCAATTTTGCAAGATATACAAGTACACCCAGTAACAGACAAAATTTTACACATTGACTTCTTTCAATTATTTGACAACAAAGAAATCACTATGGAAGTTCCTGTTCAAATTACAGGTGTTTCTCCAGGGGTATTATTAGGAGGTGTTTTACGTTTAAACACTCGTAAATTGAAAGTTAAAGCGTTGCCAAAAAATCTTCCAGATTTTATTGAGGCTAACATTTCTGAACTTCAAATGGGAAATAAATTGTATGTGACGAAATTAGTTTCTGACAAATACAAATTAATGCACCCAGACAACACTGTTGTTTGTCAAGTAAGAATCTCTCGTGCGGCTATGAAAGCAGCTCAAGAAGCAGCAAAAGCAGCGAAAGCTCCTGCAGGGAAAAAGAAAAAATAATACTTTTCGAAATACTCAAGAAAGCATCAGTTTTAAAACTGGTGCTTTTTTTTTGGAGCTAGTTCCCGCTATCATTCCAATCCGCATTGTTGATCGTACCTCCCAACAATACGGGATATTCCCTTCTATCGGGGCTAAAACACATTTTGCTTTTCATAATTAATTCTCGTAAAGCATGTGAAATTTTTTATCAATAACCCCAACACAATTAAAGTATTATTTGAAATAATTACGTTGTCTATTTACTGATGAAAGGACTACAATGATGGGGAATCTTTTGAATTTAGAGCATAAAAAAAACCGTCCAAATTGAACGGTTTCCTCTATTTGATAAAATAGCCTAAACTATTTATAAAGATTTTTATGAATGTTAAATTCAGAAAAGTGATTAATAACCACCTCTGTTTCCACCACCACGGTTGTCTCCACCACGGCTGTTTCCACCACCATATCCACCACGTGAATCTCCACCACGGCTATTGTTGTTAAAACTTCTTCTTTCACCTTCTGGTTTTGGCTCCGATTTGTTTACAACAATTGCACGTCCTTGAACAGTAGCACCGTTCAATTCATCGATAGCTTTTTGAGCATCGTCGTCGTTTGCCATTTCGACAAATCCAAATCCTTTACTTCTTCCAGTAAATTTATCAGTAATAATTTTTACAGAATCAACTGTTCCATAAGCCTCGAAAGACTCTCTTAAATCTGCTTCCTCAATACTAAAAGGAAGGCTTCCAACGAAAATATTCATATATTCAAATTTATAATAATTCATCAAATGTAGTCTAAATATATTCTAATATACTATGTATTAGATTATTTATGATAATTTTAAATAAAATCGCGATTTCCGCAGTTTTTAATTGATATAACTCATAATTTGAAAAGTAATTCGAAGAACCTTTTTTATTTAATTACCTTTGCAAAAAACATTTTTTGATTCCAACTTTCGACATATTTAGCATTTCCAATCAAAGGCAATTTGAAAAAATGGCACTCAAAGTGTTTCGTTTTCAATATGAAAATAATTTGGTTTATAAGGAGTTTTGCACACTTATGAATACCAACGTTCAAGAGGTAAAATCCTTGCAACAAATTCCGTTTCTTCCTATTCAATTTTTCAAAAGTCATACGGTAATTTCAAATCAGAATCCAATTCAAGAAACCTTTACGAGTAGTGGAACCAGTGGAATTATAAACAGTCGGCATTGTGTTACAGACATTTCAATCTATGAAGAAAGCTATCAAAAAGGGTTTGCACAATTCTATGGAAACATAGAAGATTACGTAGTTTTAGCCTTGCTTCCCTCCTATTTAGAACGTGAAGGCTCGTCATTAATTTATATGGTAAAAGACCTAATTGCATTAACAAACAACCCTGAAAGCGGATTTTATCTCCACAACCACGAGGCTTTAATTGAAAAGTTAATCGCTCTAAATGCTTCGGGACAAAATGTAATTTTGATTGGCGTTACTTATGCTTTATTGGATTTAATCGAAAAGCACCAATTCCAGCTAAAAAATACTTTTATCATGGAAACGGGCGGCATGAAAGGGAAACGCAAAGAAATGATTCGGGAAGAATTGCACGCACAACTTTGCAATGGTTTTGGCGTTCCTACAATCCACTCCGAATATGGAATGACCGAATTATTATCTCAAGCCTATTCCCTTGGAGAAGGCGTTTTTGAATGTCCCGCTTGGATGCAAATCCTAATTCGTGATACTGAAGATGCGTTAACATATATAGAAAACGGAAAAACTGGTGGAATAAACGTAATCGATTTGGCCAATTATAATTCTTGTTCTTTTATTGCCACACAGGATTTGGGTAAAAAAAATCCCAATAACTCTTTCGAAGTATTGGGACGTTTTGATAATTCTGATATTCGCGGTTGTAATCTAATGGTACTTTAAACCACTCGAATTACAAAATAATTTTTCTTTCCGCTTTGCAATAATACAAATTGATTATTTATTAAATTAGCATTCGAAAGCACAAACTCTTCGGTAACTTTTTCTTTATTTACCGAAATTGAATTGGCAGTCAAAGCCCGTCTTGCTTCTCCATTTGATTTAAAAAAACCTGTCTTTTCATTCAAAACAGACACAATATCAATTCCACTTTCAATTTCTTGTCTTGATACATTTGCTTGTGGAACACCGTCAAAAACTTCTAAAAATGTGGCTTCGTCCAATTGTTTCAAATCTTCAGATGTTGCATTTCCAAATAAGATTGCCGACGCTTGAATTGCCTTTTCTAAATCTGCTGCAGAATGAACAAATGTGGTCACTTCTTCGGCTAATTTTCTTTGCAAAACCCTTAAATGCGGTGCTTCATTGTGTGTAGCTATCAAAGCTTCAATAGTTTCTTTATCTAGAAATGTGAAGATTTTAATATATTTTTCAGCATCTATATCGGTTGTGTTCAACCAAAATTGATAAAATTTGTAAACCGAAGTTTTATCGGCAGTAAGCCAAACATTTCCGCCTTCTGATTTTCCGAATTTAGAACCATCCGCTTTTGTAATTAACGGACATGTCATCGCATAGGCTTTAGCCTCTTCACCAACGTTCATACGACGTACCAATTCCGTTCCAGTGGTGATGTTTCCCCATTGGTCTGAACCGCCCATTTGAAGCAAACAATTGTACTCTTTGTGCAAATGATAAAAATCGTATCCTTGAATTAATTGGTATGTAAATTCCGTAAATGACATTCCTTCTCCTTCACCCGACAAACGTTTCTTCACAGAATCCTTCGCCATCATATAGTTTACTGTAATTCTTTTACCTACATCACGAGCAAAATTTATAAAGGACAAATCCTTCATCCAGTCGTAATTATTGACAAGAATTGGGGCGTTTTTTGCAGTAGAATTAAAGTCTAAAAATCGAGATAATATGCTTTTTATTCCTGCAACGTTATGGTTCAAAGTAGCTTCGTCCAATAAATTTCTTTCGTCTGATTTTCCTGATGGATCGCCAATCATGCCAGTGGCACCACCAACAAGCGCAATCGGTTTATGTCCAAAATGTTCTAGGTGAACCAATAAAATAATAGGTACCAAACTCCCAATGTGCAACGAATCTGAAGTTGGATCAAATCCGATATAAGTAGCCGTCATTTCTTTCAACAGTTGTTCCTCGGTTCCTGGCATAATGTCGTGAACCAACCCTCGCCATTGTAATTCTGCAATAATATTCTTCATTTCTAAATCAATTTGGGCAAAGATAGTAATTCATAAAGCAATGACAATATCAATGGCAATTTCAATGAAAATAAATACACAATCACAAAAATAACTATATTTACAAAATGATATTAGTTACAGGCGCAACAGGTTTAGTAGGTTCCCATTTGACACTTCAATTAATTGAAAATGGTGAAGGCGTTCGTGCTATTTACAGAACTGAAAATTCGAAATTAGCAACTAAATATTTATTTGATTTATATCAAAAAGGCAATTTATTCGATAAAATAGAATGGGTTCAGGCTGATATTACCGATATTCCTTCTTTAGAAATCGCTTTCGCAAATATCGATTCAGTATTTCATTGCGCTGCTTTGATTTCATTTGACCCAAAGGATGAAGCACTTCTCCGAAAAACCAACATTGAAGGAACCGCAAACATTGTCAATTTTTGCATTTCAAAAAACGTAAAAAAAGTTTGCTACATAAGCTCTATAGCCGCATTAGGCGATCTGAAAAGTTTTGAAACCATAATCAACGAAGCAACCGAATGGAACCCCGAAAAGCATCACAGTGATTACGCAATTTCTAAATATGGTGCCGAAATTGAAATTTGGCGTGGGCAACAAGAAGGACTTGATGTTGTGGTTTTAAATCCCGGAATTATTCTTGGCCCTGGCTTTTGGAATAAAGGAAGTGGCCAACTTTTTTCGGCTGTTGCCAATGGAATGTCATTTTACACCAAAGGATTTTCTGGATTTGTAGCCGTTACAGATGTTGTTCAACTACTGATTTTAGCCATGAAAAACGATTTGAATAATCAAATAAACGGAGAACGATTTGTAATTATAGAAGGAAATTATTCGTACGAAGTCATTTTAAATACCATTGCCCAAGCGCTAAAAGTTAAAAAACCTCGATTTTATGCTTCACCATGGTTGACAAAAATTGCTTGGAGATTGGATTGGATTGCTTCAAATATTTTCAATCAAAAAAGAAAATTATCAAAAGAAACGGCACATTCTAGTCATTCAACTGATTTGTATTCTAACGAAAAAGCGAAAACTATTTTTCAATTTGAATTTAGAAATATCCAAGATTATATCTATGAAATAGTAGCGCTTGAATCTAAATCAGTAAAAAAAATTACTTAATTTCAGTTTTAGTTGCCTCTTTATTTATCGCTTTGGGTTTTGACAAAAGCGTCTTTTGCTCTTCAATTTTTTTGTTGACATTTTCAACTATTTCCTTATATTTTTTTATATCCGAAGCATAATATTTATTACTTCTGGCAAATTGAAGGCTGTCAATTTTATACTTACTATAAATATAAGTGTTGGAGTTAATATTGTTGGTTTCTAAAATCGCTGGATTTTGAGATTTTATCGCTTCCAAGAGTGACAAATCGTACAAAATAGAAACTAAAACATCCTCATCAATTAAATTATCTGGTTTTGGTACAGCCGACTCTTGACAGCTAATTCCCATTGAAATTAAGATTAATAAAGCAATAATTTTTTTCATAAATTGATGTATTAAATACTATTAACGGTCAAATAACAACCTTTTTCCAGAGCGAATATCTTTCACTTTAAAATTTTGATATACCAACTGTCCGTTTACAAATGTATGGGTAATTCTCGATCTAAAGGTAAAATCTTCAAAAGGCGACCATCCGCACTTTGAAAAAATATTTTCTTTTTTCACACTCCAAGGCAAACCAGAATTTACGATTGCTAAATCAGCATAATAACCCTCTTTTATGAATCCTCGTTTTTCAATTTTGAATAGAATGGCTGGATTATGTGCCATTTTCTCTACGATTTTCTCTACTGAAATCTTACCTTGCAAATGAGCTTCAAACATAGCAACCACAGCATGCTGAACCAAAGGGCCTCCCGAAGGCGCATTCAAATAGGATTGCTGTTTTTCTTCTAAAGTATGTGGCGCGTGATCAGTTGCAATAACATCAATTCTATCGTCTAGCAACGCTTCCCAAAGTACTTTTCTGTCATTTGCAGTTTTCACAGCTGGATTCCATTTTATGAAATTCCCTTTCGTATCGTAATCTTCATTGGTAAACCAAAGATGATGAATGCAAACCTCAGCGGTAATTTTCTTTTGTTCTAATGGAATTTTATTGGTAAACAAATCCATTTCTTTAGCTGTTGAAAGATGAAAAACGTGTAATCGCGCACCTGTTTTTTTTGCTAATGCAATTGCTTTTGAAGACGAAATATAACACGCTTCTTCACTTCGAATTAAATGATGAACTTGCACTGGAATATTCTCACCATATTCTGCTTTATATTTTTCTAAATTGTTTCTAATTGTGGTTTCATCTTCACAATGAACTGCAATTAACATTGGTGTACTCGAAAAAATTTTCTCTAAAACTTCTTCGTTATCAACCAACATGTTTCCCGTTGAGGAGCCTAAGAATATTTTTATTCCTGCAACATTTTTGGGATTGGTTTTTAGAACTTCGGCCAAATTATCATTGGTAGCTCCCATCATAAAAGAATAATTGGCAAACGATTTCTCGGCTGCAATTTTATATTTTTCTTCTAATATTTCTTGCGTTACCGCATTTGGAACCGTATTGGGTTGCTCGATATAGGATGTAATTCCGCCGGCTACAGCAGCTCGAGATTCTGATTCGATATCGCCTTTGTGAGTCAAACCTGGCTCTCTAAAATGCACTTGGTCGTCAATTGCTCCAGGAATTAAATAGTTCCCTTCGGCATTAATAATTTTACAATCGGATGATTTTGCACTAATACTTTCCGCTATTTCAACAATAAACTCATTTTCTATTAATACATCGCCTTCAAAAATTGTTCCTTCGTTTACAATTTTTGCGTTCTTAATTAAAATCCTATTCATCTGTTCTTGCTTATAATCGATTAAAAAACTTGCTTATTCTTAGGGAAATCACTCCAAAAACGGCTTCTTTTATTATAGAATTACTCATTTTTGATTCTCCTTTGGTTCGGTCTGTAAATATAATTGGGACTTCAATAATTTTAAAATTTTTGGAATAAGCTCTATATTTCATTTCTATTTGAAAAGCATAGCCAATGAATTTGATTCTGTCCAAATCTATAGCTTCTAAAACCTGTCTTTTATAACACATGAATCCTGCTGTAGCATCGTGGATTTTCATTCCCGTGATTTTCTTTACATAATAAGAGGCAAAATACGACATCAAAACGCGGCTTAAGGGCCAATTCACAACATTTACTCCCGTTACATATCTGGAACCAATTGCAATATCGCCACCACCAAAATGACAAGCTTCATATAATTTTTCTAAATCGGCTGGATTATGTGAAAAATCAGCATCCATTTCAAATACGAATTCATATTTTTTTTCCAATGCCCATTTAAAACCAAAAACATAAGCCGTACCTAGCCCTGCCTTTTTTTGTCTTACTTCTAAAAATAATCGATCTCCAAATTCTTGTTGGAGCACCCTCACTTTATCAGCAGTTTTGTCTGGTGAATTGTCATCAACAATCAAAATATGAAAGGTTTTATGCAATGAAAATACCGCTCTGACGATACTTTCAATATTTTCAATTTCGTTGTAAGTAGGAATTATGACAATACTATCGTTCATATAATAATTTGAATATAAATGCAAAAATAAACTTTTTATTGTTTTGCTTTTCATAATAATTGTATAATAAATAAAACCCATGAAAAATTTAGTAATTTTGCAACGATATGATTGAAAACGTACTTCATCCGCGAATAATAGAGAATAAAGATTGGGCAACCGCTTTATTTATACTTTCATTTGTTTTAATTGCAATGACAAAATCTATCTTTGAAAACAAATTCAACGAGTTTTCGAGGCTGATTATTTCCGACAAATACTTAAAAGTCTATAAAGACCCAAGCCAAATGATGAGTTGGTTTACGGTATTTCTATTTATCGTTCAGTTGATTTCATTTTCCTTTTTTATTCATTTGACTCTTTATCAATTTGGTTATGTTTTAAAAACAGATTGGCTTGTTTACACTCAAATTTTCACTTTTTTAACGGTGTATATTCTGTCGAAATACCTAATTGAGAAAATTATTGCCACCGCCTTTGATATTGAAGAATTTGCAGAACAATTTAACTTGCAAAAGGTTAGTTATCGCACTTATATTGGCGTTTTCTTACTTCCTGTCAATTGTTTTTTGTTTTATTATGATGCATTTCCTCGAGTTTTTTTACTTGTTTTTATTTCTATTGTTCTGATAATCAATTTATTTACCTATTTAGTTACCTTAAAAAATTATCAAAACATACTATTGGGCAACTTGTTTTATTTTATTTTGTATCTTTGCGCTCTTGAAATAGCACCCTACTATTTTATGTATTATTGGTTTACAAAAAATTAGCATATTAGAAAATGTCAAATATGAAAGTGAAAACAATTTTGGTGTCACAGCCTGAGCCTAAAGTGGAGAATTCTCCTTACTTTGAGTTGCAACAAAAACATAAAGTAAAAATTGATTTCAGACCTTTTATTCACGTCGAAGGAGTTAATGCGAAAGAGATTCGACTTCAAAAAATCGACCTTAATAATTTTACTGCAATAATTTTAACAAGCAAAAACGCAGTAGATCATTTTTTTAGAGTTGCTGATGAAATGCGTTACAAAGTTCCAGAAGGATTAAAATACTTTTGCCAATCGGAAGCTGTTGCTTTTTATTTACAGAAATATGTAGTGTATAGAAAACGTAAAATCTACGTTGGACAGAAAGATTTTATAGATTTAACTTCTTTATTAAAGAAATACAAAGACGAAAAATTCTTATTACCAGCTTCTGATCAATTGAATGCTGAAGCACCAAATACTTTAAATAATTTGAAAGTAGATTGGACGCAAGCAGTCTTTTATAAAACCGTAATGAGCGACTTGTCTGATTTGGCCGATGTTTATTACGATGTTTTAGCCTTTTTTAGTCCAACAGGAATTAAGTCACTATTTATGAACTTTCCTGATTTTGAACAAAATGAAACACGAATTGCAGTTTTTGGTAGTACCACTCAAAAGGAAGCTTTAGAACACGGATTACGTGTTGATATTATGGCTCCTACTCCCGAAGCGCCTTCAATGACAATGGCTTTAGATAAATATATTGCCAAAGCAAACAAAGAAACTAAAGAGAAATAATATTTTCTCACCTATAAAAGCAAAAGCTTTCAGAAATAATCTGAAAGCTTTTTTTTGAATTAATACCTGAAATTAAGTTTTGATTTTTATTCAATAATTTACAATTGGGGACCTGCTTTAACAAGGTTTTTACCTTCCTCATTATCCGTATATTGAGCGAAATTCTTAATAAATAATGCAGCTAAATCTTTCGCTTTTGTTTCCCATTCTGAAGCTTCCGCATACGTATTTCTAGGGTCTAAAATTTGAGTATTTACACCTTCTAACACTAAAGGAACTTCTAAATTAAATATCGGAATAATTTGTGTTTCGGCTTTTTCTAAGGAACCATCAAGAATTCTATCAATAATAGCACGAGTATCTTTTATCGAAATTCTTTTACCGGTTCCGTTCCAGCCCGTATTTACCATATAAGCTGTGGCATGGTGTTGTTCCATTTTCTTTACTAATTCTTCACCATATTTTGTAGGATGCAAGCACAAAAATGCTTTTCCGAAACAGGCTGAAAATGTAGGTTCTGGTTGGGTTACCCCTCTTTCGGTACCTGCTAATTTTGCGGTAAATCCCGAAAGGAAAAAATATTTCGTTTGCTCTGGCGTCAATTTCGAAACGGGAGGCATTACACCAAAAGCATCTGCGGTAAGAAAGATAACTTTGGTGGCGTGACCTGCTTTTGAAATAGGTTTCACAATATTCTCAATATGGTCAATCGGATAGGAAACTCTGGTATTTTGGGTAATCGAACCGTCTTTAAAGTCAATTTTACCATTTACATCAAGCGTCACATTTTCCAACAACGCATTTTTACGAATGGCTCCAAATATATCAGGTTCGTTTTCCTGACTTAAATCAATCGTTTTTGCATAGCAACCGCCTTCGAAATTAAATACGCCTTCATCATCCCAACCGTGCTCGTCGTCTCCAATCAAAGCACGTTTTGGGTCTGTCGATAAAGTGGTTTTACCGGTTCCCGACAATCCGAAGAAAATGGCTACATCGCCCTCTTTTCCTTCATTTGCAGAACAATGCATCGAAGCAATTCCGTTCAATGGCAAATAATAATTCATCATCGAAAACAAGCCTTTTTTCATTTCACCACCATACCAAGTACCGCCAATTAATTGGATTTTTTCAGTCAAATTGAAGGCTACATATACTTCTGAATTCAATCCGTTTGCAGCATATTCTTTAAAGCTAGTTTTAGAACCATTCATCACGACAAAATCAGGTTCTCCAAAAGCATCTAATTCTGCTTCTGTTGGGCGAATAAACATGTTTTTTACAAAATGCGCTTGCCAAGCCACTTCCATAATAAAACGTACTTTTAATCTTGAATTTTCATTGGCACCGCAAAAAGCATCTACCACATATAATTTTTTCCCTGAAAGTTGCTCCGAAGTATTTTGTTTGAGCAAATTCCATGTGTCTTGAGAAATTCCCTTGTTGTCATTTATGGCTTTGTCTGATGCCCACCAAATTGTATCTTTGGTTACTGCATCATTAACAATATATTTGTCTTTTGGTGACCGACCGGTGAATACTCCAGTCATTACATTTACCGCTCCTAATTCTCCTAATTGTCCTTTTTCGAAACCTTCTAAATTTGGATTTAATTCTTCATTATACAAGTAATCAAATGATGGATTATATATAATTTCTTGCGTATTTTTTATACCATATTTTTCTAACGAAATCGATATAGTAGATTGAATGTAACTGTCCATAGAATTAATTTAATTTGGATTATTTATCAAGCAAAAGTAATTATTTATAATCACCTAGTTTGCATTTTTCTCAAAAATTATGAATTTTTCCGAAAAAAACTGACAAATAACCAAAACCATCCTGTAATTAGTAATAATCCTCCAATTGGCGTTACAAATCCAAATGGTTTTATATCAATAGGAAGCACCTTATTTATTGCCAATAAATACAAAGAACCCGAAAAAGCAAGCACGCCAGAAATTATGAAGTAAAAAATCGTCGTTTTGGTCTTATTTGCAATAGCATTATTGGTGCCAATAAACAATAAAAACAAAGCGTGGTACATTTGGTATTTAATTCCTGTTTCAAAGGTATTTAATTCTGCAAGATTTAAAATTTTCTTTAAAGCATGTGCCCCAAAAGCGCCCAAAATGATTGCTGTCATTCCTAAAATAGCCGCTGTTTGAATTATTTTTTTCTCCATTTCTGTGTTTTGTAAAATACATTACAAAAATATGCGTTATCCATTGAAATTAATATAAAATAATCTTTTTTAACGTTTTCAACCTAAGCAAATTATCTTACTTTTGCTTTTTAATATATAAAAAATGAGAAAATTATTCCTTTTTGTTTCCCTAATCTGGATGCTAAATTTTAGCTATTCACAAATAAAACCTAACGAAAAACTCGTTTATGCGGCATCCTATAATATGAGTGGATTGATGACGCATATTGCTCAAGTGAAAATGGAAACCGAAATGATGGAAACTTCTAAAAAGTCCTTTCTGCATCTTTCTTGCGAAGCTGCGACTTTCAGCAAATGGGATTCTTTTTTTAAAATTAGAGATTTATACGAGTCGTATGTTGACCCAAAAACACTTCGCCCAAGTCTTTACAAACGAAGCATCAACGAAGGCGGTTATACAAAAACCGAAAAATACATTTTTAAACCCGATGGAAAAACCGTTCAAAGTACCTCAAAAAAGAGAAACAAACCCGAAACTAAAAAGACTTTCACCGTGGGCAATTCCACACAAGACATTGTCTCTATACTTTATAAATTACGAACCATTGATTTCCAAAATTATAAAAATGGGCAAACCAAATCGTTCGTGATTGTTTTTGACGAAAAAGAAATCCCTGTTGTAATAAAATTTATGGGAAACGAAACGGTTGCTGCGGGAAATTTGGGAACAAAAAACTGCTATAAAATTTCTATCGCTGCCAAAACCGATGCTTTAAAAGGAAAAGACAAAAATTTAATCTGGCTCACAGCCGATGCAAAAAAAATTCCCACATTAATCAAATTTAGCATTCCTGTTGGAACCGGACAATTAACATTATCAAACGCAACTGGAATTTAATTCGCAAATTATGAGACAAGTATATTTAGTAATAGCAAGTATTTTTACCACTTTAAGCATTGTATTTGCGTTTTTACCCCTCGGAACTTTAGGTGTTATTCCAATTGGAATTGCAATACTATTTGGTATTTTAGCTCTTAAAAAATCCGATGCCAAACAAGGCAAATTAGTAAAAGTGCTCTTGTTGTTTGCAATCTTATCGCTCGTTTTTGTAATTGGTAAAGAAGTATTTACGAAAGACGAAGTGGTAGTCGACAAGCAATTTGATACCAAAAAAGTAGAATCTAAAAAAGAAGCCAAAAAAGATTTAGAAGAATTAGAAGACCTAGAATAAGCTTCAAAAAAACTGCTTCCTAAAAAACACACTGTTAATTCTGTGTGTTTTTTTATTTTTAAATAGTTATAAATATAACAAATTCATACATTTGTGTTATATTTATAAATATGAGAGCGATACTAATCATCGGTGCCGGAAGATCGGCATCTTCACTAATACACTACTTGCTAGAAAAATCGGAGCAAGAACAACTTCATATTACTATTGGTGATATCGCATTGGAATTAGCACAGCGAAAAACGAATAACCATCCCAACGCAACTGCGATTGCCTTAAATATATTTGACGAAAATCAAAGAAAAACCGAAATACAAAAAGCCGATATTGTCATTTCAATGTTACCCGCTAACTTGCATATTGAAGTCGCAAAAGATTGTATTGCCTATAAAAAACATATGGTTACCGCTTCCTATATTAGCGATGCGATGCAAAATTTAGATGCTGCAGCCAAAGAAAACAACTTGATTTTTATGAACGAAATTGGGCTCGACCCAGGAATCGATCATATGAGCGCGATGAAAACTATTGATGAAATTCGGGACAAAGGCGGAAAAATGATATTATTTGAGTCCTTCTGCGGCGGATTAGTAGCCCCAGAATCCGATACTAATTTATGGAATTACAAATTCACTTGGGCACCCAGAAATGTCGTTCTTGCTGGACAAGGCGGTGCTGCAAAATTCATCCAAGAAGGCACTTATAAATACATTCCGTACCAAAAAGTTTTTAGCAGAACCGAGTTTATGGAAGTCGAAGGTTACGGAAGATTTGAGGCCTACGCCAATCGCGATTCCCTAAAATACAGAAGCGTTTACGGACTAGACGACGTGCTCACTTTATACAGAGGAACACTTCGAAGAGTAGGTTTTTCAAAAGCGTGGAACATGTTCGTTCAACTCGGCATGACCGACGACACCTATATAATGGACGACTCCGAAACCATGAATTACCGCCAATTCACCAACTCCTTTCTACCCTATCACCCAACGGATTCTGTAGAAATTAAATTGCGTTTAAACCTAAAAATCGACCAAGATGATGTCATGTGGGACAAATTATTAGAATTGGACATCTTCAATCCCAACAAAATTGTGGGTTTAAAAAATGCCACTCCCGCCCAAATATTAGAAAAAATACTTAATGATAGTTGGACGTTACAGCCCCACGATAAAGACATGATTGTAATGTACCATAAATTTGGCTACGAAATCAATGGTGTAAAACGTCAAATAGATTCCAAAATGGTGTGCCTTGGCGAAGACCAAACCTATACCGCAATGGCAAAAACCGTGGGATTGCCCGTAGCCATTGCCACCTTACAAATCCTAAACGGAAAAATAACCACTCCAGGCGTACAACTCCCAATAACAAAAGAAGTCTATTTACCCATTTTAGCCGAGTTAGAAACCCTTGGCGTTGTCTTTAAAGAAGTAGAAATGCCCTACGAAGGCTACAATCCCAATAGTGTAGTAAATTAATTTTTTTGGAGCTATTTCCCGCTGTCATTCCAAATCCTCGCTAAAAAGCTCGGGATTTTCCCTTCCATCGGGGCTATAAATCGAAACCAACATAACTTAAAGTTTTTTTGTACTTTTGCTTTTCAATTATAACCAAAAGTGCAATTTTGGTTTAAATAGAAAAGATATGAAACTTAATTCACAAACAGTAGAAATAGACGGAATCGACAAAGAAATCCTTCGGGATTTAATGGAAGATGCCCGTAAACCCATTCTTCAAATTGCTAATAAAATCGGGATTTCTGGCGCAGCAATACACCAAAGGTTGCGAAAATTAGAACAATCGGGCGTGATTTCGGGTTCAAAATTCATTGTCAACAATAAAGTTTTAGGCTACAGCACCATGGCATTTGTGGGCGTTTATCTCGATAAGGCGGCTCGAAATTCGGAAGCCGTGAAAGAGTTGAGAAAAATCCCGGAAGTTTTAGAATGTCATTATACAACTGGAAATTGGTCGATATTAATCAAAATTATTTGTCGTGATAACGAACATTTAATGAACTTATTAAATACGAAAATCCAAGCCATAGAAGGCGTTTCAAGAACAGAAACCTTCATTTCTTTGGACCAACAAATAGAAAGACAAATACAATTGTAGAGAGGAAGTTAATTTGGTTATGCGTTGATTTGGTTATAAAAATAAAAAAAGCGGGGAACATTACTGAACCCCGCTTTTGTCATTTTTTAATTGACCAATAATTATCGTCTGTTCATGTAAATCATCACATAATACAATAAAGTCGCTATTGAGCCAATTGCAGCAACTACATACGTTCTTGCAGCCCATTTCAAAGCGTCTTTTGCGCCAGCTTGTTCTTCACGTGTCAACATGTTTTTGTTTTCTAACCAAGCCAAAGCCCTGTTACTTGCATCATATTCTACTGGCAACGTAACAATAGAGAACAAAGTCGTTGCAGCAAAAATCACAATTCCAATTAACAATAATGACGGGAATGTTTTCATCATGAAAATTCCACCAATCAAAATCCATTGCACATAATTCGATGCGATATTTACCACGGGAACCAATTGTGAACGAAATTCTAACCAACTATAAGCCGTAGCGTGTTGCACTGCGTGACCACATTCGTGAGCAGCAACAGCAGCAGCAGCAGCGTTTCTTTGGTTGTAAACCGCTTCACTTAAATTTACTGTTTTATCCGTTGGATTGTAATGATCCGTCAAACGACCTGGAGTTGAAATTACCGTAACATCCGTAATTCCGTGATCTGCGAGCATTTTTTCAGCGATTTCGGCACCGCTCATTCCGTTTTGCAATTGCAATTTTGAATATTTTTCAAACTTATTTTTCAATCGGTTACTCACGAGCCAACTGAATAACATAACTAAACCTGCTATTAATAAATACATAAATTTTTTATTTTAAAATATAAAGTTACAAAAACTACATCAAATTACAAGCCAAATTTTTTGGATGCAATTTTGTCATTATCCCACCAAGTTGATGACTTTTCCGGGAACAATAATTACTTTGTTCGGCGTTCTTCCTTCTAATTGTTTGATAGTTCGTTCGTCTTTCATGATAATTTCCTGAATTTCTGCCACTGACAAATCCAAAGATAATTCTATTGTAAAACGCATTTTCCCATTGAAAGAAACTGGATATTCCTTGCTACTTTCTACCAAATATTTCTCATCCACCACTGGAAAAGGTTCGTGTGAAATCCCATTGAAATCTTTTAATTCTTCAATTTTTAAATCTTTTAGTTGCCCCCACAATTCCTCTGCGATGTGAGGCGCATACGGCGAAATTAAAACTGCCAACGGCTCTAAAATAGCTCGTTCATGACAATTTTGCGCAGTCAATTCGTTCACACAAATCATAAACTGCGAAACCGACGTATTGAAAGAGAAATTCTCAATGTCTTCATTTACTTTCTTGATGGTTTTGTGCAAACTTTTCAAACTGTCTTTCGATGGCTCGTTATTGGTTACTACCCAACCGTTATTATCATCATTATACAAACGCCATAATTTTTTCAAGAACCCGAAAACTCCCGAAATTCCTGCCGTATTCCATGGTTTTGCTTGTTCCAATGGCCCTAAAAACATTTCGTACAAACGCAACGTATCGGCGCCATATTCCGCACAAATATTATCTGGCGTTACCACATTATACTTGGATTTCGACATTTTTTCTACTTCGCGACCTACAATGTATTTACCACTATCTTCAGAAATGAAAATAGCATTCTTATATTCTTCTCTCGAGTTTTTGAATGCCTCAATATCTAATTCATCGGATGTGTTTACTAAAGAAACGTCAACATGAAGTGCTTGTGTATTCAAACCCGCAATTTTGCTTTTTGTATAAAATGTATTTGTACCTTCTTCTCTATAAACAAACGCACTCATTCCCAAAATCATTCCCTGATTAATCAGTTTTTTGAACGGTTCTTCGGTAGGTGCAAAACCTTTGTCTTTCAGAAATTTATTCCAAAAACGAGAATACAATAAATGTCCTGTAGCGTGTTCGCTTCCGCCAATGTACAAATCTACACTTTCCCAATATTTCAAAGCTTCCGTTGATGCAAATTCTTCTTCATTGTGCGCATCCATATAGCGCATCCAATACCAAGAACTTCCCGCCCATCCTGGCATCGTGTTGAGTTCAAGTGGAAATATCGTTTTGTTGTCAATCAACTGAACACTGACAACTGAACACTGAACACTATCCCAAGCCCAAATTGGAGCATTTCCTAAAGGCGGTTGCCCGTCTTCGGTTGGCAAATATTTCTCTACCTCTGGCAAGGCGATTGGCAAGTGTTTTTTGTCAATCATTTGTGGTAAACCGTTTACATAATATACTGGAAAAGGTTCTCCCCAATAGCGCTGACGAGAAAAAACTGCATCGCGCAAGCGGTAATTGATTTTGCCATTTCCTTGGTTTATTTTTTCTAATTCTTCAATGATTTTCGAAGAGGCTTCTTTGTAATTCAATCCGTTTAGGAAATCCGAATTGGCAATAACCACATTATCTTTTGAACCGTAAGCTTCTTTGGAGATATCTACATTTTCAAAAACATTCTTGATTGCTGGCATTCCATTTTGACCTTTGAAGAAATTGGCAAACGCATAATCTCTTTCGTCGCCACAAGGAACCGCCATAACTGCTCCAGTTCCGTAACCCGCAAGAACATAATCGCCAATCCAAACGGGAATGGCTTCTTTTGTAAAAGGATGTTCTGCAAAAGCGCCTGTGAAAACACCAGAAATGGTTTTTACATCGGCCATTCTTTCGCGTTCCGAACGTTTTGCTGTTTTTTCGATATAGGCTTCAACAGCAGCTTTTTGTTCAGGAGTTGTGATTTGTGCAACCAATTCGTGTTCGGGTGCCAAGGTCATAAAAGTAACTCCAAAAAGTGTGTCTGGTCTCGTTGTAAATACAGAAATGGTTGTTGGTTGTTGGTTGTTGGTTGTTGGCACTACATTAAATGAAACCATCGCTCCCACTGATTTTCCAATCCAATTGCGTTGACTTTCTTTGATACTTTCGCTCCAATCGATGTCGTTTAATCCTTGTAGCAAACGTTCTGCATAAGCAGAAATTCGCATGCTCCATTGTGTCATTTTTTTACGAATAACGGGATGTCCGCCACGTTCTGAAACGCCATTTATAATTTCGTCGTTGGCAAGTACAGTTCCTAATCCCGGACACCAGTTGACTTCGGTTTCAGCGAGGTAAGTTAATCTGTATTGTAGAAGGATTTTTTGTTGTTCGTCTGATGAAAAAGAATTCCATTGTGCTGAAGAAAATGCTTGGATTGCATCATCGCAAACGGCATTTACAGTGGCATTTCCTTTATTTTCAAAAATTGAAATTAGGGTTGCAATGTCTTCTGCTTTATCGGAATTTTTATTGTACCAAGAGTTGAACAATTGAATAAAAATCCATTGTGTATGTTTGTAATAATCGGCATTTGAGGTCCGCACTTCCCGAGACCAATCAAATGAAAATCCGATTTTGTCGAGTTGTTCGCGGTATCTTGCAATGTTTTCTTTTGTCGTTTTATCGGGATGTTGCCCCGTTTGAATGGCATATTGTTCGGCTGGCAATCCAAAACTATCGTAGCCTTGTGGGTGCAAAACATTGAATCCTTTGTGGCGTTTGAACCGCGCATAAATATCGGAAGCGATGTATCCCAACGGGTGACCTACGTGCAATCCTGCTCCTGATGGATACGGAAACATGTCCAAAACATAGTATTTTGGTTTGTCAGAATTGTTTTTTGCAGCAAATGTTTGGTGTTCAAACCAGTATTTTTGCCATTTAGATTCTACTTCGATCGGATTGTATTTCATCTGTATATTCTATTTATTTTGATTCGATGTTGGATTTACCAACGTGAAATGGACACTTTTTGTTGACTGCCAATTATTGATCGGCGAAAAAATTACTAATTAGCCCCGATGGCAGCGAGTATCCCGTGCTTTTTAGCGCGGATACTGCGAACAGCGGGAATTGCATTTCTGAAACAGCCCAAAATGGTCGCTTTAAATAAAAAAACGGATTTTGAGACTGCAAATTTACATTTATTGTACGAAAATCGAAACTTTGGGCGTTATTAAGTTTATATAAAGAAATACTTTGTTATTTTTACACATTAATTTTAATGATATATGAGCTCTTCGTACGATAAATTTCAAAAACGCAGGTTGATTTCTTCCTATTTTTCAGTGATTCTGAGCGTATTTTTAGTGTTATTTTTGGTTGGAATTTTAGGCTTATTTGTCTTGAATTCCAAGAAATTATCTGATGATTTCAAGGAGCAAATTGCGATGACCGTATTTTTTAAAAGTGAGGCCAACGACACGATTTTGAAGGCATTTGAAGCCGAATTGAAAACGGCAAAATTCGTAAAATCGAGTATTTTCGTTTCCAAAGAAGAAGCGGCAAAAGTGCATACGGAAATTATTGGTGAGGATTTCATGACTTTTTTGGGTGCCAATCCGTTGCAAAATTCGTTTGATATTCACTTGAAAGCGGATTTTATTGATGCAAAAAATATTCGCAAAATTGAGAATCATTTTCGGGATAATGAGATGGTTTCGGATATTGTTTATGACAAACAGTTGGTGAATTTGGTGAATGACAATATTAAGAAAGTGAGTTTTTGGATTTTGATAATCAGTGGATTTCTTACTTTAGTAGCGGTTTTATTGATTAATAGCTCGATGCGATTGTCAATTCATTCGAACCGATTTATTATTAAAACGATGCAAATGGTGGGCGCAACAAAATCGTTTATCAGAAAACCATTTATCTGGAGAAGTATAAAATTAGGAATGATTGGGTCGGCTTTGGCGGTTGTAACACTTATTGGAACTTTACTTTATTTGGATACAAATTTCCCTAATTTAGGGATTTTAGACGATAAACTTATGATAAGTTTGGTATTGTTAGGCGTTGTTGGCGTTGGGATTTTAATCACTTGGGTGAGCACTTTTTTCGCAACACAGCGCTTTTTGAATTTGAGAACAGACGATTTGTACTAACATTTATTCGTTGATTTGGTTATTTGTTTATTCGAATTCTCACCATTCAGCTTTTTAAATCAATATAATAAAATGAAAAACGAAGAACACAAACCAGAATTTCTTTTTGATAAAATAAACTACAAAATCCT
>Ga0114974_10000756_pt1 | contig 26524 bp, 36 predicted proteins | sample S_130206_EF_Meta_FD_87318 | JGI IMG/M metagenome (GOLD analysis project Ga0114974, IMG submission 87318) | Freshwater microbial communities from Lake Simoncouche, Canada to study carbon cycling - S_130206_EF_MetaG | ecosystem: Environmental > Aquatic > Freshwater > Lake | place: Lake... | reverse complement strand
TAAAGAGTCTCGATCTCCTAGAATAAGAGAATCAATTAATGCAGGTTTATCTGCAACTATTAAGTTACCAACAGACAAAACACTTCTTTTCAAAAGTGCTGCCATGTATTGAGCGTATAGTAAATCACCATCAGCATCTAATGCCGCTAATGCTTCTTCATCTTCACCAGTTAATTCTTTAACTGTAGCTGTGGTTTCCCATTCCATAGATTCCGCATTTTTAATACCGCAAAATAGTTCTAAAGTGGTATTTGGTGTGGATACTATTTGTGGTACTGGATCAGCTATAGCAGCGTTTATTGCTGCTGCATCATTTTGTATTACCATTTTGTGCTCCTAGTTGTTATTTAATTTAGACTGTCAATATCCGCAACGTCATTGCCCCATGCTACTGCAAAACCTTCATGATGAATATTAAGCTGTTGAATCATAATTCCGTTGTCTCCAGCGTTAAGATCACTAAGACCATAAGCTCCAGGCCAGCAGTTAAATATTTTAAAAGCTAATTTAACATTTCCAGGGTTAACTGGAGTTGTTGTTTGATTGTCGTATTGGTATTGAACGCCTTGCGCAGTAAATGGGTGATCATATACTTTAACAACTATGTTGCAACGGTAGTTAGATGCATCGCCAGAAGCTCCTCCTGCAAAACCGCCTTTACCTCCGTCAATCCATGAGTGCATAAACTTCTGCCACTGGTACAACTGATCTTGAGTGGCAAAAGCACCTCTTGCAAAAGAAATTGGTGGGAAATCTGATTGACCCATCATCTTATGAGGGTGGGTGTTCATTCCACCTTCACGGTAAGCTATAAGTTCGTTTTGAACGGATAGTCCACCCATTTGTGCAAACCCTAAATCGCCTATACCACTAGTAAGGGTTTTTAAAGTGTCGTCAAGGGGAGTGAATCTAACCGTAAATTTAAAGTTACGTAGAGGATCAGTTCGTGTTGTTTGTGCCATGGTATCTCCTATATAGATGTTGCTGTTGACCCACCAGTAAATTGACTGATGGTGATTACGATAAATTCAGCAGGAGTTTGTAAGGCAACCCCAACTTCGATGTTTACTATTCCATCTTCTACTGATAGTGCCGTGTTGTTTGCTGAACTACATGTAATGTAGAAAGCTTCTCCAGTAGATTTTCCTTTTAATCCACCAGTTCCCCAGAAGTTTGTAAGAATAGATGAGATTTTTACTGTAAGGTCAGACCACAAACGCTCATCATTTGGTTCAAATAGAGCGTATGCTGTTGAGTCTTTAAGTGTTTGCTTAAGGAAGTTTAAAGAACGACGCACCGTAATAAACTTATCTGCAGTGTTTCGTGCTTGTGTGCGAGCGCCATTTATGATAACGCCAACTCCAGGGACTGTACTAAACAAATTAATTTGTTCTGTTTTGTACAATGAACCTTGCTCTGCTTCAGTAAGGGTTGTTACTAAACCAAAGACATTGCGCACATCTAAACCGTAACCAGCTGGGGCTTTAGCAACACCACGAGATACCTCAGAACGAATCATTGCTCCAACCACTGCACCACCAGGGAAGGTAGTACGGACAGCTGCGGCACCTGATTTGGTTGGGTCAAACATTTTAAGGGCTGGTCCGTATACAGCAGCGTAGCTGGATTGAGTATACCCAGATACAGCCGCCGATAGAGCAGATTTAGTGGTTGCTGCCAGTGGTGTGTCTACAACTAGGAAAGAATTTCCTCTTGTAGCCATTTTGTCTATACCATCATTAACAATAGTTGTAGACGTTTGCCCGACTAAGTTAAAAATCAAAGGTTGCTTGTTAGTATCGTAGTTGTCTAACGTAGCAGCCCAGTCAACAGAGTCAATTGATCCACCTCCGTCTGATCCAGAAGCAAAGGTTTTTGGAACAACTACTACGCTGCTTGTTAAACCACTGATAGTCAACTGAGCACCTGCGGCAACTGTAGCAACGCTTGCTGTTGTGACGTATGACGAATACAAGTCAAGAACTGTACCGATGTACCTGTTCTCTGTAGGATCTACAGATAGACCAGACCATTCTTCTACCTGTACGCCACTTAGTTTTACTGTCACTGTAAACAATGAGTCTTTAGTAAACTTAGGTGTTGTTGTAGGAGTGACCAACGTGGTGGTATCAAAAGTGTAATCAACGGTTAAAGAGTTACCCCAAACACCTGGTGATTTAGCATTTAATCTCCAGATGTCTGCGGCAGCACCAGCAGTTGGAGTTCCTTGAATATTGCTGGTTGCAAGCACTGCTGAAGAATCGGCAACACGAGCAACATAGGCTGTCTGTCCACCGTTAGCAAAGAAATGGTAAACAGCGTAACCTAGATCATAATCATTGTTTAAAGCGCCAAAAATACTTGTGTACTGTGTCCAGCTAGTAATAGCTATTGGCGTAGTTGGACCTCGCTCTGCCGTTCCTAGAAAAGCAGCAGATGTTACTCCTGTGTTAGCTGTAATGTTGGTAGTAAACGTGGATTCTGATACGTATACTCCTGGGCGCTCATATGCCATGATAACTCCTATTGATAATTAATGTGGGCTGTATATTACTCATTGAAAGCTGTTAGTTGATAATCTATTGTACTATTAATTGTGGACACTGGTTTAACAGAGGTGAGGGATGTGTAATCTCCATCAGCTATCTCTGAAGACATTTTTAAAGTATATACCTTACGAAATATTCGTTTTCTAAAACCAGACTCCTGATCTAAGAGGTCGGCATTGGTCCAATCCAACAGATCAAACCTTCGTGCAGTGTTGTCTGCTTGAATATGTATGGAATTATACCTAAAAGGAACAACGTGGGATAGAAAGCGTGAGGTCAGTTGGCGGTCATGTAGGGCAGTACGACAGTATGTAGACACTTGATAAAGTAAGTCAACTGGAATAAAGTTCATTGTTGTCTTAAAATTGGTTGTGCTTCCACCAGAAACACTAGCGCTAACACTTGGCCAATAGTTAAAGAAGGCGGGGTTACCCGACCAACCACCAGCATTTCCTGAGTAAATCAAGGTATCTGAATGCTGACGGTCTGTAGCATGAAGGATATCAATAAGCTCAATTGTGATAAAAGGGTATTTACGCTCAGTTTCTGATTCTGGGTATCTAAAGAAGACATCTACAGGTCGGCTACCATCTCTATCGTCGCTTACAGAGCAATCACTAAACCTAAGTTTAATAGCTTCATCCTCTGCTAATAGGAATCCAGTCTTCATTTTTTATTACCTAAAAACTCGTTAATTATGGTGTTAATAGCTTTACCCATAGTTTTATCAACCTTAAGGATTTCATGCCTTAAAAGGGATTTTGCTGGGGGACCATATTCTAAAGAAGCAGCAATAGCTTTAGATTTACCTTTTACTGCGTAGTTAAATGTAAGGTTTTTAGGATCCCAAAGAATATTAAAATCTTCTGCTATGTCCTTCCAAGCCGCTTCTTTTTCAGGAAGTTCTTTCTTTATTCGCTCCGTATCTGACAAGATAATTGGATCAATAATTTGAGCAAGATGTTTGTCCATATTTATAAACAACTCAGCTAAGTAGCTAATTGGAGAAGGACAGCCTGAGATTATAGGACTAGAGGATGCGCTTGAAGATGTGCCACTCATAGGCGCTCCTTGTGTTCTATAGGCGTTGTATTACTTAGCGCTCGCTAAGTATTTACAGTTTATCAGGAAAGAGAAGGTAGCGCCGAAGGCCAAGGGAAGTCAGTAACAGCCAATGCTGCTGGACCTGGATCGTTGGGCATTTCGTCATCTACGTACACTTCAATGCCTTCAACTACTACAAGCACATCATCTTTTACACGACCACGAACACGGTACATCGTAACACTGTAATAACGAGCGTCGTACATAAACATATCATTTAAATGTCTTTGGTATTCATATGGCTCAGGTACACCTGCGTCACGCATGTCAGCAATAGACATAACTACGTTTACTACCTGTACTGGTTGTCTTCCTTCAGGAATGGCTCTTTTAGTATCTTCAGTTTCGGTAATCATAAGTACTGGAATAGATATATTATCCCTATACTTCTTACCACCATTCCCGCCTACACCTTCGTCGTAAACATCGTCGTATGTGCTTCCCACATTTGAAAAAGGTATAAAGCTAAACCATGATATGGTTTCTCCAACGTGTCGTTGGTATTGACGATAGTTTTTGCGAATATGCGCAAGTTCTCTACGACCATCCATAAGTTACATCCCGTAGATTGCAGAAGAATTTATACTAACTCCAGGCTCAATATCTACAAAAACATTGTTAAGTTGCTTATCGGCTGGCTCTTCAATAACAATCATTCCCTCACTTATCTCAGGGAACAAGCGTTCAATAGGTCCATATTCTCCAAGTTCTTTAGACTTGTAAATAGGAACAAACCTATTTGTGCTTCTAGACACACGACGCAAATTCATTACTTCAATTCTTTCAAGACCAATGTTTAGAGATTTAGCTTGGCGTTCGTATGCTTTTGACCAATAATCAAGTAAGCTTTGAACCATTCGGAAGCGTTGACTTGCTGGGATATGCACTGATTCTGATGTTGTAATGTCAATGTCTCGGCTATACTCGGTCAGTAAACCCCAAAGAGATTCAACAACACAGTGCATACCAATAGTGTCAATAACAATTGCAGACATGTTTTCAAGAGGTAAATCTAAATTGTATATATGCTGCTCTATTGAATGACCAGCATAAAACTCAAGGTCTGAAGGAAGAACCCATTCATAATAGTAACCTTCAACTAGGATACTGGCGCTGGCTGAAGGTGTTGTATTAAACCGTAGAATACCGTTTCGGGCATCTAGAGAGTAATAAGAACTTGCAGACGTATCAGAAGTTATTGTAACTGGGGCGTTGTTTACGTATGTAGCAACCCATAACGAGTCAGAGTCTATGTTTGGACTTCCTAGTTCGTAAGTACGCCCAACCGCATCAAAGGATACTTGAAAGAATTTAGGAAAATCTCTTAAGAAGTTTCTAGCAATTGTTGTAATGGTAGAAACAGTTGCAGCATCATATGTTGTCGTCATGCTAATAGTTTACTTTATTATTGATCGCCAGAACCAGAACCAGGAACTGTATCTTGAAGTTCTTGATTCATTGCTGGCTGTTGTTCTCTAAACCTGCCAACAGTCACTCTGCGTACTCTTGTAATGTCAGCGACAGTCCCTGTAGGGATTGGGATAAGTCGTTCGCTCACAGTCCAACAAGCAAAAATGGATTTAGTGGGGCATCAGATGCCACAGTGTACACTCCCAAGTTTTGCCATACTCCAGTGTGCTTTACATACAAAGAAGATTGACCAGAAGCTGGGGTGTCTCCAGTACGGATATACAAATCGCCATCAACACCAACAGATGGTGGAACACCAGTTCCACTGCGGATGATTGTAGATACAAGTTTGCGTTTGTCAACAACACTGTTATTACCAAAGGTTTCACCAGACTTACGGAAAAGCGCATACAGCACAATTTGAGTTGAAGCTACAGTCGGAAACACAGGGTTAGTTGCGCTAGCTGTTCCAATGATGGTGTTTAAACTAAACACACCAGAACTATTTTGGGCAACAACTAAATCAAAACGTGGGTCAGCTCCAGCTGCTGTAAAGCTTAAAGTAGCCCCAGCGACAGATCCGTAAACACCATCAATGAGTACTTCACCAGCAGCAACAATTGCTGTACCGTTTCCAGTAGCATTAAACGTGGTGGAAAACCCAGAAAGTATGGCATATCTGCCATTACCTAAAATATTAAAATCTAATGAGTCAGGCTCTGCTTGGTCTAAACTTTGGATTGATACACCAAATTCTTTTGCGTTGGGTACTGTAAATCCTGTCATTGTCTAAACCTCAAAGTGTGTCGTAGATATTTCCTGACCTTTTAAGATAGTTGAACAGTTCACGTGGAAGCTTATAGCGTTGCCCATCATTAAATGAATAGCTTGTATGACTCCAAAACATAACCCAACTACCCTTTACCCTTGCGGATACAAAGTCGTCTTTGGTGTTTGGATCCAATACTTCTGCTTCATCTCTAGCAATTTCATATAAACTTTGATCTTGTTCTTGCTCAACGAATTCTTTAATTTCTTTTTTTGTACGTACCATGTCTTGTCCTTTTTGTGTGTTGATTTGATTCTATGGGTGGGGTTTCCCCCACCCATAATTTCAAAGATTAATTAAGCGATTGCTCCACCCTTGGTGTTAATCACAACACGGGATTCTGCGGTAATCATACCGAAGCCCCAGATTGCGTACCAAGCAAGACCATGCTCACGACCAAAGTCAATGACACCACCGTCACGGAGTTCTACTGGCAAAGCAATAGCGTGTCCGAAAGCGTTGTCACCAATCATGATGGCGCTGTATGATGTTGCTGTTGGTGCTTGTACACCAGTTGTTGCTGACACGAGGTCGGCAGGTCCTTGACCTTGTACAACTTGAGTTGTCTCAATGAACACTACGTCATAGAGGCGACCAATTTCACCGAGCATGAAGTTACCTGGAGCAGCATACTTTGTTACTTCAATGAATTCAGGCCAGTCACGAAGCGCACGGCTCTGTGATGGGTGAACGAAGCAGACGTATGTGTCGCCAAGACGTGGGATGTTTTGACCAGCAAGTACCTCAACAGCATCTTTAATTGCTGCTGGTGATAGGTAACCTGGGCTGCTGTATGTGCCTACAGTACCTGCATCGTATGGCGAAATCGTTGTACGAGCACCCGACGCAACGTTGCGACCAAACACTACGCTTGGAGGAACCGCAGAACCACCAGCGAACGGAACAGCATTTGTGTAAAGCGTGTTACGAGCTTGGATGTCCATTGATTGTGCCATGTGGCGACCAAGCAAACGACTTGATGATGCCATGACATCATCAAATGATGCGTTAAGAAGAAGTTCAGTAACTGCAAGAGCCTGACCTTGTTCACCAACTGTGATTTGAATCTGCGATGCTGATAGAGCAACTGGCTCCATACGTACACCTTCAGTGAGCACTGCTCCAGTGGTTTGGTCTGTTGACAAGTTTGAATAGCGCATGAAGTTAATTGTCAAACCAGGCATTACACCAAGTTCAGTCTTCTTAACTGCAAACTGCTCAAAACGAAGAACAGGCATTGCTTGGAACAAAATCTCTTTTGACCAAATTTGTTGAATTGCTGGTGAGAGTGTTGCATCACTTGAATAGCCTGTCGTGGTAATTGAACCAAGACCTGCTCCTGTAATTGCTCCACCTACTGGACCTGGAATTGCCATAACTTATCTCCTAGTATTTAGTTGAATATATCGGGACCTTAAAAACGACCTTTATTAGGTCGAGAACTTAATAGCCTGTCTCTCATTTTAACATACTGGTCCATCGTCATGTTTCGGATGTCATCCGAATTAAGCGTTTGGTATTCCTGTTGGTTTTCCATTGGTCCAGACGAAGGTGACGTAACTGAAACGCCTTTGATTTGGCGTGGTTGCGTCGCTTGTTGGACACTTTGAAGTATAGCAGCACTACGCTGACGGAGAATCTCAACAGAAGCGTCAACCTCAGCTGGAGTGTTTCCAGACACAAGATCAATCAATTCAGGAATAATATTCTCTTGCTCTTCATGCAATTTGCGTTGACGGTAAGTCTCTAACTCACGCAATTCTCGCTCTTTATCAAGCAAAGCTTGCTGAGACTTACGCTCTTCTTCAATAGCAGAAAAACGCAATTGCCATTCAGCGTCAATGTTCTTAATCTTGGTATTAAACTCATCTTCTGTTTTTGCAAGAAGTTGCTTAGAAGTAAGTTCTTCAAATTCACGTTGTTTGCGAATTTCCTCTTCTTTACGAGCAATGCTCTGTGCTTCTTTGATAGCTGTTTCACGGTCTTGAGCAAGAACTTTAAGTTGCTCTTCCATTGCTTTTGAGCGCAAATCAGAATCTTCAAGACGTTTGTACATCTTGTCTTTTTCTTGTTTGCGAATATTCTCTACCTCTGCCTCAGTAAATATTTTACCTTGGACTGGGGTAACTTGATTATTCGGTGCTACCTGCTGTGCTGCATCATTAAATGCATCCATTGCTTGCGCAGGTATAGTGATTTCGTCTGTCTCTCGCTTTGCCATAATTTTCTCCTGTGTGTTGTTTAGCGAATATTAACGGTTATGGTATACGTGTTATTTATCTTCGTCAGGTACACGACGCTGTGCAAATCTTGCGCCATATGCCCGACTAGTCATTTTATTAATTAGATCTTCCTCAATTGGTGGAATACCACCAACACCTGGAAGCGGTCCACCCGATGAAGGATTTCCCGCACTAGATACATTAGCACCTCCAGCGGAGGTCGTTTGCATGCCAGACGCATCTGGTAGCAATCCAGTAGCAAGCATCACGGCTTGACCAATTTGAGCACGAACCATGTCCAATGCTCCTTGATCAATAGCATCATCCATAAGCTCGTCAAATATCTCAATCATCTTTTCATTAGGGAACTCTTCTCCAAGAGAGCGCAAAGCACCCTTCTTAGATTCAATACCTAATGCCATTTTTGCCTGAGCTTCATTTAACTTAATAAGAGCATCAACAGGCAAAGGCTCAGGCCAATGAATAGTTGTCTTATAAGTAGTTGGATCTAATGGGTCTAATTGCGTTAATTGATCAGCTTCTGGCATTGCAGATTGAGATGCGTCATATACCAGTAGTTCTGGTTGAAATACAGCAGCAGTTCTAATAATGATTTCGTTAAGTTTCTCAAGACCATTTGTAAAGTGGACTTTTTTCATTTGGTAACGATTCATCAAAGGCTGGTACTGAATGGCTAGAGCTACTCCAGAAGTATTAGATACTGGCTGAAATTGTCCAAGAGCAGTCTCTGGAACACCAGTAATCTCGTGCATTGCACGCTTGATTAACTGGATGTATTCAAGAGCACCAGCCATTTCACCACGAGATTCCAAGTTAAATACTTGTGCATCCTTTGGTAACCCAGCCCAAACCTTCTTAGGTCCACGCTCTAATTGACTTGCTTTAGCACCAGTGATAATTGTTACTGGTGCTGCATGATAGTTAATGATGTCAGAAACTTCAGTCATCTTTTCGTTAAGTTCACGATTGAGTTGAATGACATCCCAAATGTCAGATTGTCCCCAAGGTGATGAGGTTATAGTCACATTAGGGATATGGACAACTGGAACCATTCCTAGAGGGTTAGGGTATGAATCTACTAGTTCGTCATTAACAAACTGTTGTACTGACTCATCTGTAAGTATCTCTGTAAATGTGTAAACCTGGCGAGTGCCTTCAGGAGAAGTACCCCAAAAACGATACTTAAGTTTAAAGCGCAACAACCTTTCTCGGTCATGCGGGTGGTATTCAGGAAAACAATGTGCTGGGTTTAGTGGAAGTATACGAATACGACCAGCACGCATAACTCCAGCACCGTCTGCGTAAGGTTCGTCATAAGCAACTTTAACAAAACAATCTCCAGTAACACTGGCTAATTGCCCCATTTGCCATAGCAAATAATGTTTGTTATTTTGGTTGTCCCATACTTCATGTAGAAGACGAGGGATTATTGCTTGATTTTGTTCTGGTACTTTAAACTGAATGCCTTTGCCAAAGCAAAAGTTTGTGATGAAATCCGACATTGTTCGGACATAGTTCATCGTGATATTGTTATCGCCCATTTCACGACGATAAGACCAATGGTGTCCAAGGTACCAAGCCCAAGCCGCTGAGTAGCGGTTTAGGCGTGGACCATGAACCTCAAATTCTTCGTCTGCTAATTCAACCAAACCTAAAGGGCTGATAGCAACAGTTAAGTCGCTAGATGCAGCCCTATAGGAGGGTGACCAAAAATCAATAGGCATTTAAATCCTTGCTAGAAAGGTAATAAAGATATTACTTCTTTTTTGCTGGTTTTGCTGCCACTGCTTTTGTTGCTAAATCAATCAATAGTGCTGTGTTCTTGTCACCAATCTTTGTTGAAAGGTAAGATAGAGCAAATGCTGCTGCTGGGAGCAGAACCGCAACTACCTCTGTGGAAAGATTATACTTAGTTGCACCATAGGTTAATAAACCTAATAACGCTCCTTTGGCTGTTGCATCTACATGAGCTGTCTTCATGATATTACTCCTTTTTGTCGGTTTGTTAATTATACAGGTTTGCGCTTTGTTTCGTACTCCTGTAAATACGCATGATACGGTGGTCCCGTATATGGATCAAACTTAGCAGATATTGTGAGAGCTTTTATGGCATTTGTTTTTGCCTTACTCGTAGTTTGAATCTGCCCATGAGTCATGGCTTGTAAAGCGCCTAAAGCATATGAAGAACCGCTACCGACAGAGTACAAACCACTCATATCTGAATACCACGAGTAGTCGCCATCAACTAAGTATATTGTGCCATTTATAGCCATTATGATTATTGAGCCATGTTCTGCTATGTGGTCTTTATCTTCTTTATCTGGTACCGAGTAACCATGAAAGTCAAAACATTCTCGTAATGCTGGTATAAATTTGGCAGTAACAAACTGATCTAACTTTTTACCCTTGGTATGAGGAGTAGGGGTTGGGGGTTGAAAGACATGTTGCAACAGGTTAATTGCTCGTAAATCTCCAGCAGTACCCATTATGTATTTTCCGTTGATAGCTATCTTTGAAGAACTCTCACGAAGTGTTCCTATTTGTGAGATGTTCCCATCTTTGTATACATCACTAATTCTAGAGTCAGCGCAAATTAAAGCAAAGCCATCTCCTTGAATTGCAGCAATGGTTGTCACTTTTACTCTGCTTTATATTCTTTGCCTCGGTACAAAGCCCATCCGTCATAAATAGGTATTACATCATAACTGAACCTATGTGTACCAGAGTCTTCATAAGCCACTACACCCATTCCTTGTTGCCAATTTTCATAGCGAACAAGAGGACGACCATCTAAATCTACACCGCCTCTAGTAGAAGGGATAGCACCATCAATACGAGCGAGACAACCAGGCGACGCCGCCATGATCGTTCTAGGACCATCAAAGTCTTCTCTAGTCTTGAAAGCTGTTTCAATTCTGTGGATGTGTCCATAGATTACGCTCGTTTTCTCTGCATTTAGGTATATGTGTGCCGTTGACCCTGATGACTTAACACGATCACCGTGTATAACTCTTAGTTTTTCATTAATCCAGTAATCTGATGCAGGGTACCCTGGACGGTACTCAACACCAAACTCATCCATGCGACAAAGATATGGAACGCTTAAGACTGGCCATGAATCTGGCGTATTACCTTTCCTTAAACCATAAGCAGCACCAGCATTGACCAGTAGGTATTTTGGCATTCTCTCCTCATGGTTTCCTGCTAACCAAACAATCTTTGCTTCAGGAACCATTGCTCTCATCTGTGCACAAAAGAAAGTTGCACGATCTATAGATGCTTGTGTTGTCTGTGCAAAAGCTGGGTAGGTAAGGTATTTGCCCATCTCTGGAAAATCCAAGTTGTCACCTACACAAACAACAACTTCTGGCTGTAACTCTTTAAGCATTTGTAAACAAATGAGAATAGCCTTCTCATCATGAGTAGGTTCTAGTTGTCCATCCTTACCACGAAAGTATCCAATTTGAATATCTGGAACAATCACGCAAGTTTTAAAGGTAGAAGCTTTCTTTACTGAAGGCTTAATCACTGGTAGTTTAACTGCTGGACCTTGTTTAACCATAGGCCATTCAGGACCAGTTTCCCAAGTAGGAGAAAGTTGAATGGTGGTAGTGGTCTTTGACTGTACTGTTCCATTTTGATCTGGAGAAAGAGAGCGCTTTATTAAGACTTTTTCTACATTGCCAACATCTTCAATGTCTATTTTTTTTTCAATAAGAAGATCTGCAATTGCAGTAAACATCTTTTCTTTACGTTGTTTTTGTTCTTTCTCTTTACCAATATCATCAAGCTTATTAAATAGTTCGCTCATTCTGAAACCTTATAGCCATCAGGAAAACATTTACACTTTGCTTTTGTTCCTTCTTTAAAACATTCTCTTTTTACATGCAATGTACTCTTTGCTATGCTATGCCCTTCTTCAACTAATGCTTTGACAATGTAGAGTGATGGGCAATCACTTTGTAGTACTGTCACAAGTTTATCTGCGGTTTTAGTATCAACAGCTGCAATTATTTTACCAATAGCGCATTTAGAACCACCAGTGTATCTACCAACCATGATGGAATCTAGCTTTGATAGTAGCGTTGTCTCTTGAGGTTTTGTACTCATTTTGTTTCCTTTTTGTATAGTTTTTTGTGGCGCTCTACTACTAACCTATCAATTAACTCAACTAGCTGTACTTCTTCAAGTCTACCAGGATACGTTTTTCGCAAAAAGTATATAGCAAGGTTTATGTCCTCTATCCGCACCTAAGCATACTAGCAACATAAATGGCTAGTTGTCCAATGTTTTTATTGTGGGTTTGCCGCCATATAAGCAAGTACGGCAGGAGTAGGATTATCCCCAGTTACAAGACGAAGGTGCCATGGCTCGCTTGGAAAAACTTCCCAACTAAAACCAAAATCCTTAACATTCTCAATAAGCCATGTAAGGCGTTTGGCTTCTCCTGCAGAATGCACATCTACGGCAATTCCAAGGTTATGATTGGATTTACCTGGTGTGGCTAGCATAGCCATACCTTTTTTTAAGTACCAAGTTTTTCCTTCAAAGGTTTTTGTGCTCGCTCCGACAATTGGTTCCAATACATAGCGCTGTTTAAAACCCGCCAGTTGCGATTCGTAAGTGCGGTAGACGTCACCTGCACTCGTTGGTTTGAGTTCAAGTCCGTCTGCTTTGGCTTTGGCGACCATTGCATTCCATGCGTCTGCTGCTCGCCAATGGAGTTTTCCACCTGTTGGGACTTTTCTAAGCAACTCTTCAGGCAATTTTCCAGGGGTCACTCCTTTTAGGTCAGCTGGCATTTTAATAGGAACTATGTAATTCCAAGCAAGTTTACTCATTGCACTTCCTTTGCTTTGGGTTTAAGGGCTTCCTTCTTGACTTCAGCGTCTTTGCCATCTACTTTATTAAACACATTATTAATTTCGTCAAGACTTAGTTTACCATCATCTAAAAACGAACGTGCTAGCCCTTCAACTACAAAGGCGACTCCAGCGATACCAGCCATAAAACAAGCTTTCCATAAAGGAACTCCTGCAAGAGCACCAGCACCTATAACGCCCAACCCAGAGGCTGCAAATGTAGCTACAATTCTGAGCATTACATTGGTAAATAATTGAAGATTATTTTTCATCATCGTGCCAATCTATGTGTGTTTCTAATTTCTTTCCTACTTTTTTAACATCCTTCTTAAGATCAAGTACTGCTGCCATTACAACATTATGATCTGCTCTGTTCTCTTTACGAAAAGTGCTCATTGTTTTAATCAAATAACCTATTCCCGATGCGACTACTGGGACACATGCTGCTAGAAAGTACCCCATGCCATCGGTCATGATTAAAGTTGTTTTCTTGACGGTTTACTATTAATAGAAACTGATGTTGTAGTAACAGCAGGGTGCTCACGAAGAAATCTCTTTTTAGCGGCTTGGGCTTGTTCGGTCAAGTTTGGATTAAGTCCAAAGCCAGGACTTTTTGCTCGCAAAGCACCAGCAGCGCCAGTTTGTTTTCTAAGACCAACAATATCATGAGTATCGTAATCAACAGCAGGAACAATCAAACCACTATCACCACTACCAAATTGCATAGCAAGATGTGATGGTACAGGTTTTGGGTGTGAGGATGTTCCAAGATTAGTTACAGGAAGAGCAATATCTTCTCCTGCTGAAAGCATTTGTTGAGCACGTCCTTTTGTTAAACCCTCACTCCAACTGCCCACACGAATAACATTTGACTGACGTGATCTTGGGGTAGCACCAGGCAGAACATCTTTTGCGTAACGCTTACCATACTCACTACCAATAGCCATAGGCAAACCAGCAGTTGGACCAAACTCCTTGCCACGAATTTCTTGATAGCGACCCTTAGGTCCACCAAAAATAGAATCACCTGATTCCATTTGGTCAATGTGTAATTCGGAAGTACCATCAAGACGAAGTGAAGCAAGATTACCTTTTCTAATAGCGTTTTCAAAATTAGTGTGAGCTTCATCTCTAATAATTGCCAGACCTTCAGCAGGGTATTCAGTTAAGAATTGAGTGCGAGCAATTTGAGTAGGAACAGTCTTACTAAGACGACCACTAATGTTAAGGCATCCTGCCCCGCAACCAGCGGTCTTATCTTTGCAAGCATCCGCACAACCATGCTTACCAGCAGGCATAAGGTACATACCAGATGCTTCAACACGGCTAAGAACTGGGTCATTAATTTTTTTATTCTTTTCAAACTTTACACTTGTAGAAAGCATTTTGGGATTTTTACTACCAAAATTACCAGTGTTGTATGGGTCTTCAGTTTTTTCAGAAATTTCGGTAAGTTTCCCCCTAGCCATTGGAAGGGAAACGCTATCCATATCACGAACAGATACTTGTTTTAAAATATCTTCAAGAAAAGTTCTTGCCATTAATTATCCTTGGTAGTCGTACTTGTCAGTACGTCCCTCTGAGACATGCAACGCACGACGACGCATATCTGTTTCTTTTACTAATCGTCCTTCTTGCTCAGACTTTGAAGAGTCACCAGGCTTAGAGTCAAGGTTTGGCGATTGCGAAGAGAAAGCAGAATCAATTGGGTCAGCAAACTGAGTGTCAGATATTACTGACTGCTGTTGCTCTCCAGATCCTGCTAGTGCTCTTGGCATTGCATAACCAGTTGGCTGGTATACAGAAACACCTAATGTGTTCTTCAAGTAAGCATTAAGCACAAAAGGATGACGTCTTTCACGCAACTCCGCCGAAGCTGGAGGAGTACGCAACATAGAATTAGTAAATTGTCCAACTCTACTTTGGTAGCTACCCCAACTAAACCCGCCTGCGTAACGTGGGGCAATTACTTCAGGTAACGTATTTGTATCTGTTAGACCTGTAGATTCAGTTGCGCCAGTTTCACCGCCTGAGTCGGCTGCTCCACCTGAGTCGGCTCCTCCGCCGTCCATGATCAGTCGTAGACGACTGTTACGTTTGGACGATTCATGTGACCACCCGAATTATACGAGTACTCCCACTTAGGCATGTCATCGCCAGACATCGCACCTTCAACAAATTCAGAAAGTACTGATGGGGCTTCAACCCATGAAGCTGAACCCACATGTGCTCGCTCACGCATTGTGTCAACGGCATACTTGTAGAACATCTCTGGATTTGGATGGTTCATGCGCATTGGCGATGGTGCAGTGTCCTCGTATGCTCCTTTAGCAAAGTCGTTAGGAACATCCGTGTCTGTAGCGACACCTTCTTCAAAGCGAAGAGGTCCTTTGTTACCTGGAATGCTTGGGGCCATTTGACCTTCAAACATAATTTCATTACGACCAACTTCTGGGAACATTGGTGCTGGTGATACTGTCATGTGTCACTCCTTAGAGTTTATTAGGATACTAAAGAATACCATTAATTAAAGAAGGGGTTTTCCCCAACTTGGATTGTGGGCATAGTATCGTGAAGGGTTGTGGAGCAAGCCAAAGCTAAAGAATCTGGGTAGTCATCAAAAGCACCTTTTTCATTAGGGGCTTCTGCCAACATATATGGACCTCTGTAGACTTTTTCTAAATCATTCATTTGCTGATTAAATCTTTTCCACATTTTACTGCGTCTAGCTTTAGAGTGCCCAGGAATAATAAGTTGCTCTCTTTGAATTAATTCTGTTAAATGAACCCATCTCTCATTTTGGCTTTTAGAGTCTGAGGATGTAGCCGATACTTCTATGTGGGGCAAAAGTATCTGTAGTCGTTCTGCTACGGCTCCGCCAACACCCTGTGCATCTACCGCAATTTTAGCTACCTCATAATTGCGCAAAAAGTCCACAATCTGAAAGTATTGGCTTTCCCACTCTTGGTCGTTAATCTCTAGCCAATTAAGCACACGATGCTCATAAAAGCCAAATGGATCTGGATGATCCCAATCAACCCAGACAACGGTCACTACCGTAGAGTCATTAGATCTAGCAACATCTATGCCAGCAACTACAGGAGTTCTCCACCACTGTTTAACTAAAGGCATGGAAGGTTCATACAACCTTTCCATTCGTTCTTCAGTTACAAACATTCCCTTTTCAAGCATCCACCTATTGCAGTAGGACATCTGGAACTCGTCAGAGTCTTCTCCAATGCGTAGTTTTTCCTTAGAAATAAACTTAAGGTAGTTTTGGTTATATTTGGATGCAACTCGCCAGTCATACTCAAAATGACATTCTCGCATGTTCTTTTTGCTTTGCGTCATTCTTCTTTTGTTGTACTGTATCATTTTGTAGAAATAAGATTTTGTTCTAGAAGCAGTGCCCGTAAGCATGATGCTTCCGTTATTAAACGCCAACATTGGCTTAATAGATTTTGCTATAACATACTCATCTGCTTCTTGAGCTTCATCAATAAGAACAAAATGGTAAGTCTTAGATTCAATCTTGGCTTTAGGGTTACAAGTCTGCATACGACATAGAGAGCCAGCTTTACATAATGTCAGTATTTTTCCCTTACCACGAGTGCCTCCAGCTTTAGTACGGTCATCAATCTCTGGGTCTAGTAGGAAAGTCAAAGCGTGGTCTGATGTCAAACGATTTACGATACGGCTAAACACCGTATCCGCTTGGTCTTCAACTGGGGCAAATACACCACACCAGAAACCTTTATCAAACTTAGATAACCACGTTGGGTATATCGGGGCTAGCTTTGGAAGGATAACCATCATAGATGCCAGCACGTTGGAGATAACCTCTGACTTGCCACTTTGTCGTGTGGCTACAAGTGTTATCTCTTCGCCATCTCCAATAACAATTGATTCAATAACACGGTAAGCAATAGGTATTTGGTAGGGGAAAAACTCAACATCGCAAAACTGCTCGGTAAATAAAACTAGTTTTGTGACAAGTTGATCTACAAATTCAGCGGAAGTTTCGTCAAGTTCCTCAACTAGTTCTTCAGGTAATTGTTCATCAGTTAGTAGTTCGCTCATCCTAAATAGGATACACTACATTAAAATAATGATAATTGATCAGGATTAATAGGAACTGGTCCCTCTAGTTTTTCTCTATAATCATTGAGTTCTACTACGCACATTAAGAAATCATATAAGTCATAAGGGTCTGCATGCAGTTTATTATCTATTCTTTGCATTAACCCATTTCTTGGGAATGCTCCTATGTCATCTGCAATTTCCCTAATCATCTTTATTACCTGATCCATTTTTAATTCATCTTTTGATCTAAGTGTTTCGCTCATTTTTCCTCTTTTCTATTTCCGACCATACTACATGCGCAGCTTCAATGCATGAAGTTACCTCGTCAGAGGGCGCATCTTTATATCTCCAACTATCAAAAGAAGCGCCTAAAGACATAACACAATTATCCATCCACGCATATAGCGACGGAGTATCTAATCTTTCTGCTCTTACTTGAGCACGAGTTTTATCTTCTTTGCCCACTATAATTTTGTCAGTTTTAAATAGTCTCAACGCCATTCTCCTATTTCATCTGTAGTTGTATTGAGCATCCTACCTTGCATTGCTTCCAATATTCCATCTTCTTCATTTTCAACTTTATGCCGCTTACAGACACCAACTTGTGTAATGTATTTTCCAGTTTTAAACTGCACGCCTTTGCCCTTGCGCCAATACCCTCCCAGTTCGTGTACCCAGCCAGTGGACATCCTAGGAGTTTCTGCTGTTGCGGTGTCCCGTACAATCCAGTAGATACAACCAACTCCGTGCACGATGTTTAGACCCATATGGGCAGTCTAGTGTGTTTTAAGAATTTTGGTCAAACGGAAGTTGCATTTGTTGCGTATCTTGTTTTTTAACCTTTGGAAAAGTTGCCTGAAGACCCAGTGGATCTTGCTTCTTTTGGTCAAACGCACCGTGCTGAAACTTTGCACCAAGTGGGGTTGCTGGTGGAAGGGAAAAGTGATCTTTATCATAGTCCACGTAGCCTCCACTCATTCCTCCAGTATTAAATGTTTTACCTTTTGAAAGTGCCTCATAGAAGTTTTTGGCTTGATATACAGGGACATTGTTAAACACATACCTTGTTGGATTACTTCTATTTTTTCTTCCACGAAAGTCCATGTAGATATCACCAGTAAGCGTTTCTGGGTTAAAAAAGTATTGAACAAATGTAAAGCGAGTACTGTCTTGTCCATTAGTGTTTTCACCCAACATAGAATCGTCAGCATTATCATGACCGCTGGTTGACGCCACCCAAGGATCAAAGTTCTCTTCTTTTTCAAAAAGTGCTTCTTTTGTTTGCTCGTCAGAATAGGCAAAGGATTGTAACGAGTCTTTGATGCGAGCCTTAGACGCTGGGTTTATGCCTCTTGGTTTAGCCATCCGTCAATTATATATTACTTCCCTATGCAGTAATTTATTTCCTTTGTTCTCGCACAGCCCTTGCAATTCCTTCTTCAAGTGATATTTTGGGTGTGTAGAAAGACAACATTTTTGTAGGGTCGCATACACGGTATTGGACGCCTTCTGGTGCTCCAATTATTCTTTCAAACTCAGGAGAATAACCGCATTCATTTGCCACCAAAGTTGCCAAGTCATTAAATGAAGTAACTCGCCCAAGCCCTAGATTTACTGGACCTTGTATGTCTTGCCGTACAGCTTCTAGTGTCGCTGCAACAACATCTTCCATATGTATAAAGTCTCTTACTTGATTTCCTGAACCCCAAATTTTAAATGGATTTGCTTTTTCAACACCACGTTTAATAAACGATGGGAAAGGATAATCAAGTGACTGGTCTTCCCCATAGCCAGAGAATGGGCGAAATATATGCACTCTTAGACCTTCTTTTTCTGCGTAACTTGCAAGCATTTCTCCAGTAAGTTTTGCCCAACCGTATGTGTAATCAGGAGATTGGATATTGGCTAAATCAATATCCGACTCAACTAAGTGGTGCGTAGACCCATAGTCTTGTAGTTTTATTGGGTAAGCAGCCGAAGAAGAATAGTAAATAATCCTTTTTGGCTTTGTCCTTAACGCCCACTGAAATAATTCAGAATCAATCGCAAGGTCTACCGCAACAGATAGTGGCTCACCTTCTATGGTCGCCCTTCCTCCAACTATCGCTGCCAAATGGACTACTAGATCAAAGTGTGTTTCATCTGTTGCAAAAAACTTACGGGCATCTATTCCGTTTTTTATATCTACGCCCGTAATATCATGACCATCAAGTGCTTTGTGGAAGTATCCTCCAACAAAACCAGCGTCGCCAGTAATAAGAATTTTCATTTACATCCCCACATTCCATATATGTATGGTTCACCAAATACTGTTGTATCCAGCATAACAAAAACATCTGGAGTCCAACCAGCATTCTTCAAAAGCATCTCAACATCTTGCTTTCCCCAAGCCCAGTAGTGCTCTTCGTTTGTGTCATCCCAAGCGTCAATTGGGGTTGAGAGAACTAGTGTTTGCGATTTACTTCTTATTAAAGTTAGAACTGAACCTGGGTCCTCAACGTGCTCAATACTTTCTGAACAAATATACAAGTCTACATTTTCAATCTTTTTTAAATTAACTTCCAACAAACCAAAGTATTCATAGCCCTCTGCATAATCGCCAAGTATGGTCTTTTCAACATCCAATGCTTTGGCAATTGCACCGTTACCACAACTCAAGTCAGCAACTGATTTTGCCTCCGCTTGGTAGGCCATATCCTTAGCAAGTTGTATTGTCATGTTTACACGAATGCCATGCCCTCGCCCATAGATCGCATGGTCGTGTGGTGTGGTATATATTTCTGCTAATTCTTTAGCAGTATAAAACTCTCTTAACTTCTTTATCACCTGTAAACTGTCATATCGTGACCACGAGTTTCAATAGCCCCAATTGCTTCTGGGAAATGTCGTGCAATGCAGTCTTCTCTTACGTAGGTTGGGATTTTTAAATAATTGAGTGCGTCGTGGTGGAAGCATGGATCATCTGACATGTTTTTATCCATATCCCATCTCCACCTAATACCCGAAAACACTTCTCTTGCAATAAATATTGCAGCGGCGGAAGCCATTGCATTCATCACTCGGTACGGGTATGTCTCAACATACGGACCACGTAAGCCATATGTAGGAATGTACGGAGCACACAGTGGGTGATCCATCTCCAGCATCCTTGGGAGAATGTCGTCAGGTGGCATACAATCAGCAGCCATAAACAAGAGGTGTGTGCACCCTGGATCTGACATTGCAAAATCGTTGGTAAGGCTTTGTCCCACAGTGATGTGTCGTATACGGTTGTTGGTGGAAACTTCAGTTCTTTTGTCATCTAGTGAGTATGTCCAGTATGTTCCACCGATGGCTTCAAGGCGTTCAATAAACGGTTTAAAAGGCTCTAAACCACGAGCATCTACTTGAAGAGCTGCAAAATATGTAACATCAGTCCAATTTCCAAACTGTTGGTATTTCTCTTTCACCTGTTCTGCATTCTTCATCCAAGAACCCCAATGGTCCTTATTGTCCATTACAAACGCTGCAAGCGTTGTTCCTACGGTTATCATAATTTCATTATCCTTTCCATAGTGTTATTCCAATCTGATCCACGAACTTGCATAGAAAACATATCTCTTACAAGTTCGTAGTTTATCATTGCCTCATCTTTTCTCATCTGTGGATTAAGCAGTTCTGTAAGATGATACTTCCATTCTTCTTCGTTATGCGCCACTCTGCCAACACCAGCATCTGATAGAAATTTGTATTCAGGAGCACTAGACGCAACAAAAGGAACACCTGCTGCAGCGTATTCAAGACCTTTAATATAAGATTTAGCATGATTAAATGGAACATCGTTTAGTGGAACTAACCCAATATCCATATTTAAAAACAGTTTTGGATATTCATTAATTGGGCTAAGGGGTGTCTCTGAGCAATGTCTTTTGTTGATCTTCAATTGATCACGTGCAAAAGGTGACCCGTTACCCAAATGCCCAGAGTGGTGAAACGACAACTTGTTTTTTTCAATAAAAGAACCCATCCAAGGATTTAAAGTTTCTAAGTCTCTAGACCTCCAGGGAGTAGCACCAACCCAACCAATAGTTGGCCTGTTGCCTGCCCTGTCATACCTTTTGTTCCACCTAGAGATATCTATACCATTACGTACTAAGAATACATTTTTATATTTCTTAGAGTAGTACTCATAGAGAAAGGGAGTAGAAGTAATTATTGCATCAGCTTGGGCAATAATACTATTGTAATGTTCTGTGTTGTTGTCACTGTTGCGTCTTGGGTCAGTAACAGCATGTGCTTGATTACTTTCGTCTAAACCGTCAAAGAAATCGTCAATATCTACAACTATCTTTTGACCTAGAGCTTTTGCCATTGGCATAGCACTGGCAATTTCTTTTCTCATTATTAGTTTAAAGACTAAGATGTCCCAACCATGCACCGTCTTGTCTTTGGCTAAGATCATGCCGAACCCGTGGCTCTTGTCAAAATGAGGTAAACCCATTCCTACTCTCCACCCGTGCTTCTCAAGTTCACGCATAGGTAGTAAGCACCTATACCAAGCGCAACCATTAGGTTGTAATGGTTGTGTCCCTACTGCCCAATCATATGTTAAAAACCCTATTGTGTTACGTTTCATTTACCCTTTATTCTGCTGGTTCATCCTTCTTAAAAAAGGCTACTGTTAGTGACAGTACTATAGCAGCAATAGATATTAAAATTCCATTTTTTCTAGTGTCTCCTGAAAGTGTTATCAAAACCAAACCTGTGCCTGCAAGAGTCCAAGTTAGGGCTGTTAGCTCAGTTAGTATGTTCTTCATGGTAATAGCTCTCCATTTGTCCTAGGTACATGTGCCAGTAGTTGGGTACCTCTTATGGTTTTGCACGCACTCACGAGCCTCACAGAGGCTTATAGCGGGGTATATTGACTACCTATATACGTGTGGATCTACGAATAACTGGTGTACTAGATAATACAGCACCTAACCCAAGTAATGTTCTGCGGGTATTTACAGGGATATTTGAACCTATTTGAACGTAAGTATCAAATACTCCTTCGTATACATTAATTTCTTTTTCAAATGATTTACGTACTTCTTTAGGCGCTTCTTGAACTGCTTCTACTATGGCTAACCCAGCATCTGCTGATACATCAGATGCAACTATAGCGTCAAAAACTTCTGTTGCTTGTTCTCCGCTTATGCTTTCCAAAACCTTAGGACTTGTTGCAAGTTCCGTTGCTTGGCTTTCATTAATGCCACCTTCTTGTTGAATAATTAAAGTCACAACTTGTGCAACTTGTTCATTGGAAATTACTGTAGATTCAAGTGCTCCGACAACAGCTTGAAACTTCTCAACAGTCAACTCTGTTTTTAACACTTCATTGAATGTTTCAATTAAAACTTTGTCGGTTACAACTTCATCAAAGATAGCGCTAATAACAGTTGAAAATTCGTCATCACTTAACTTACCTTTTAACACTTCTTTAACTAACGAGATAGTTCCCTCATCCGTTAGGTCATCATCAAAGGCATTTTGAAATACAACCGTAAGTTCCTCTTTCGTCAGATCGGTAGTCAACAATTTGGCAACCGCATTGCTTACCTCTAACGGAGAAGCCTGATCGTTAAACACTTCATCCATAACCGTGTTTAGTTGTTCTTTATTTAAATCTTTGGTTACTATATCGTCCACTTTGATAAGCTTAGGAGGATCTGGCAAACTGGTATCAACCACTTGCTTTAAGGTAGTATTTGTTATAACAACAGAGGTTGTTACAGTGATTACAGGCATGGTAGTCTGTGGAGATGTTGGTTTTACAATTGTTTCATCTGGTATTACAGGTAATGAAATTAGTGTGGTTTCTGTTGTCAGAGGTATATCAATTTTTGGCATTGGTTCTATTATTAATACAGGACGGGTCGTTTCGGGCAATTGCACTTCTACTATTTGCGCTATTGTCCCCGTGGGTACTATTAAAACGGGTTCTATTACGACTGGAGAAGGAGCAATGGTAACTGGTGAGATGTAAACGGATGTTGTTGTTTGCTCTATCGGTGGGGCTATTGTGGTCGTTGTGGTCAGAGTTGTGGTCGTGGCTAGTTCAGTTGTTGATGTTGTTGTGGAAATTTCTTGAGGAAGGGTTGATGTAGATGTTGTTACGTATTCTGTCGTTGTGGTACTTGGCTCTAGTGTTGTGGTTGTTAGCACGGTGGATGAAGTTGTAGTTGTACTAGATGAAGTTGTAGTCGTGGTGGTCGGTGCTGCCTGAGTAGTGAACGCCGAATCAGGAACGATCTGCCAGCCTCCACCGTTGATACTCCAGGAGAGCATGTAGCAGGCACCACCACTTGCTTCAAAATGCCAACCGTCTAAAGAGTATTGTCCTTCTGGTAACACAAAGTTTGTTCTTGCTGACCATTGACACCCTTTTAGGTTCCATGTGCCAAACTCGGCTGTGTCACCGATCTTCACTGTGCCACCATCGTCGGCAGCGACCATGAAACTGATTGTCTGATTCTCTGGGATATTTATAAACCCCGTGTAGTGGATCATAAACCAATCGTTAGGGCATTGTTGAAATGGTTCGTAATTGAAATTGCGATTGATATTGTTTTCTATTTCAGTGCCACACGATTGGTACATTGTGTCAGATTTTGTAGGTGTACCACTAGGGATTGCGTAACCTACAGCGTTTAACCCTGGAGTTGGCTCAGCATATGCGACGTTAGGAAAGATTAAAGAGGATAGCCAAACAAGGATTGGTATCCATGAACCGTGACGGAAAGAAAGTTTCACATCACATTGTAGCCTTAGTTAAGATTGGTTGCGTGCGTGCTCAATTGCCTGTAAATACGCTTGGTAGCCTTTATTGATTAATACGCTAAATCGTTGTGTGCTAAACACATATGCTGTTAATTTTTCAGGACTGAACTCTGGTCCTGTTTTTCCTTTTTCAAGGCACTCTATGTATTCAGCAAATACCGCTTTAATACCTAAAGATAATTCTTCTACTAATTGATCGGCAAAACCTGGATTAGTGTCAAAAACATGGTAGATACTATGGGCATCAGAAAAAGTTAGCAAAGGTGCACCTTCAACTCCACTATCTACCAATACTCCTTGTGTTGTGTGTATAACTTTTGGACTCATGTTATTCTCCTTTTGATGTTGGTATTGGTGCCCATTTTCCAATGGGGCAACTTGCGGATTTTAAATGAGTTTTAACTCTCATAAAACACCCACACTCTTTGCAAGTATAAGTTGGTTTAAACAGTCTGGGGCAAGATTCGCATATAGCCAATCTAGTTTGCGCATAATCTTTTGTCATGGTGTAGGAGTATACTGGAAGTTGTCCACTTTGGTAGCTTGTGTTCCAGTGGTAGTTGGTGCAAGCAATATACCATAACCTTTTCCCTTTGTAGGAGTTGTAACTGCTATTGTGTACGTTGTAGGGGTTACACCATCAACACTGTATTTTACAGTTACAGAGTTAGATACTGGATAGTCAGTTTGCACTTCAACATACTTAGTGTACAAATTTGGATCAGTAGATGATGTGTATTGTTGAGAATTAATAAGAACAGCGCTACCCGAAGAGTACTTTATCGTTCTTAGCCAGTACACATAATTGTCTTGGTAAACTGTACTGTATTGAAGAGGTCCACAAGATACATATCCATCGCTATTGTGGCACTCACAGTAACAAGGTTGACCAGGAACGCCTGGTGCATATCCAGTTAAATATCCGTTACCACCATAAGGGCACCCACCACAAGTTCCTGGGCAGTTACCTGCGGAGTCACTAGGTCCAGCAGTGCCATAGGTGTAGTCACCGCACCCCCAACCACCTACTGATTGATAATAACCGTTGCCACAGTTTGGGTATCCACCTGGACAAGCATAGTATCCAACTTGGTATGAACTCTGATAATAAGTTCTATCTAGATAAGTGGCATACCAAGTTGTGGCGTCAGTAACCCAGTAAGAAATACCCCAACCATGAGTGCTGGGTGCCGCATACCCAATCTTAGCCGTTGCATTACTTTTTCCAGTGTATACATAGGCTAGTGGATAGCTGGCTACCGCAGTGGTTGTAGTTGCTTGGCTACCATCAATACCCCATGTACCTATAGAATTTCGCCATGCTTTAGTTGCTGAAGAGACTAAGGAGCTTGGGTTATCTAATCTATTAAAATCATCTGTAAAAGCAACTAAAGGGCCATTAGAAAACGTGTAAGAAGATTTGCCCTTGTTACCTGATAAGTTTGATCTTAGTATCCTAGTACCCGCACTGCGAGTAATCGTAGCACTTAAAGCTGAATAAATCACGAAGTAATTTCACAACCAAACATCGTAAAAGACAAACTGGCGTTAGATGCGTAGATCGTAATAATGTCTGAAGCCTGAAGGGTAATTCCCAAAGTAAGGGCTACGGTATCATTTGCAGCCACTGTTGCGCCAAAAGCAATATAATGTTGGTTTGCTATAGCAGCGCCTGCTGCACGCACCGCAATTCTGTAGGTAGCTTCTGTAGCCCCACGATTGCATACTGTGATTGTTGACGCCACTACTTGAACGCCAGCACCTGCTGTGTAGACATCTGTGAGTGTTGTTGCCGCTGGTGCGGATTGTGCTAAAACCTTATATGCTTGTGCCACGATTACTCCTTAAAGTGTTGTAATGGTCTTCATATTATAGCCTTACTATAGGTGTTCGGGTTATAAGGGCGATACGAGAAGCTGCTATTTCACTTCTCTACGGACTTCGGAATACTAGTGTAATGTCAGTGACGAACTCATCATAGCGTTAAACATCATTTTGAGCGCACAACTGACACTGCCATTTGCCCAACCCATACACTACCGTTTGCCCTCGGACTTAGAAACAAAACACCCTCGTGATTAGAAAACTACAAAGATTTGAACCCATGGTTAAATACTGAGTCAATTTTGTATAACTGCTTTTAGTAATACTAGAAACTATATTATCAGTTAGAGCCTTAACTGCTAATATAAAAACAAAGACCAGTGATAGAGACAGGTCTGAACCTAGACACCGAAGCATCTAGGGTAGAAAATAATTGTATCCGAACTGAGACATTTTGGTAAGCCTAGATACCCGTTTAGGGGTACAATACCGCAACTTAGGCAACATTTGTACCGCAACTTATTAGTGACCACCCCGACTAGCCTAATCAGTGGCAAAGTCCAAAGAACTCTTATCATCGGGGTGGAACCTTTATACTAACTCAGGTTGTGGTGCTTGAATTGTGCCATCATCACCAAAGAAACACTCAGGGTTTAACGCCTGTGCAATAGCCATAGCTTCAAGATTTGTCATTGTTGAGAAGTTCCACTTCTCTAAACCTGTCAAATCAACATCGTTCCAAACGTAACCAATAACTGTGTCGGCATCTTTCATGAAGCCGCCAGATGCTTGACCGCCACGACTTCGGATCAAAGGTTC
>Ga0114974_10000755_pt1 | contig 26586 bp, 21 predicted proteins | sample S_130206_EF_Meta_FD_87318 | JGI IMG/M metagenome (GOLD analysis project Ga0114974, IMG submission 87318) | Freshwater microbial communities from Lake Simoncouche, Canada to study carbon cycling - S_130206_EF_MetaG | ecosystem: Environmental > Aquatic > Freshwater > Lake | place: Lake... | reverse complement strand
TTCATTAACGTGCATGAAACGGTTCTCGAATATCGTCTCGGTGACCTTGGCGCTGCCGCCCGATATGCAGTTCAACGCCATGAACTGGGCCTGCATATCGGTCGGGAAGCCCGGGTATTCGGTGGTTCTGAAACTCTGCGCCCGCAGCCTGCCGCTGGACGCGATTCGCACGCCGCCATCGACGGCGCTCACCATGGCGCCTGCAGCGCGCAGCTTCTCTATCACCGCCTCTAGGTGATCGGCGCGCGCGTTCAACAAGACGACCTCGCCACCCGTGGCCGCGACGGCGCATAGAAAGGTACCGGCTTCAATGCGATCGGCGACCACTCGGTGGCAGCACCCGTGCAGCTTGGGCACACCTTCAATGCAGATGTGGCTGCTGCCATGTCCGCGGATATTCGCGCCCATGGCGATCAGCATTTCGGCCAGATCGCTGATCTCGGGTTCCTGCGCCGCATTGTCGAGCCAGGTTTCACCTTGCGCGAGCGCGGCTGCCATCATGAAGTTTTCAGTTCCGGTCACCGTCACCATGTCGGTGGTGATGCGCGCGCCCTGCAGGCGTGTCAGGCCCTTGCGCAGTCGGGCGATCATGTACCCGTGCTCGACGACGATCTCGGCGCCCATGGCGCTCAAGCCCATGATGTGCTGGTCCACGGGCCGCGAGCCAATGGCGCAACCGCCGGGCAACGATACCCGGGCCTCGCCGAAACGCGCCAGCAACGGGCCCAACGCGAGCACCGACGCGCGCATGGTCTTCACCAACTCGTAGGGCGCCTGCGGCCGGCTCAGGCCACTGGCGTCGACCCGCACCACACCATCGTCGTCGCGCTCGACAGCGACGCCCATATTGCGGATCAGCTTGACCATGGTCGAGACATCCTGCAGCCGTGGAACATTCTGCAATGTGACCGGCTCGGCACTCAGCAGCGCAGCGCACAGCGCAGGCAGAGCGGCATTCTTGGCGCCTGCAATCGACACCTCGCCTTGCAAACACCGCCCGCCACGAATCAGCAGCTTATCCATTGGCTTGCCATTCGGCGGGCGTCAGCGTCTTCATCGACAGCGCGTGGACTTCGTCGGTATGTATCTTCCCGCCCAGCGTGGCATAGACCATCTTGTGGCGCTGGATAGCGCGTTTACCTTCGAACTCGGCCGAGACGATCGTCGCGTACCAGTGGCGACCGTCGCCTTCGAGCGCGCAATGGGTGCAGGCCAAGCCGGCTTGGATCATGGATTTAAGGTCGTCAGCGGTCATGGGGTCGGCTTTCAACTGCGGATCTTGTAGCCAATACGCAGCAGGTGAATGGCGACGGCACTGGCCAGCAGCAACGCGGCCGCCACAATACCCAGGCTCAGCCAGGGGGAGACATCGCTCTTGCCAAAGAAGCCACGGCGAAAGCCGTCGATCATGTAGAAAAAAGGATTCAGATGGCTCGCTGCCTGCCAGAAGGGCGGCAGCGACTGGATTGAATAGAAGACCCCGCTCAAGAAGGTCATTGGCATGATGACGAAATTTTGAAACGCGGCAAGCTGGTCAAATTTTTCTGCCCAAAGTCCGGCGATCAGCCCCAGCGTTCCCAACAACGCCGCGCCCATCAGGGCAAACACCACAATCCAAGCCGGCGCCACAAAACTGATGCTGGTGAACCAGCCAGTGGCCACGAAAACGCCGGCGCCGACCAAAAGTCCGCGGGCGACCGACGAGGCCACATAGGCGAAGAACCAGTGCCAGTGCGAGAGCGGCGTGAGCAGCAGGAAGACCAGGTTGCCCATGATCTTGCTCTGTATCAGCGACGACGAACTGTTGGCGAATGAATTTTGCAGCACGCTCATCATCACCAGGCCCGGAACCAGGAACGCGGTGTAGGAAATGCTGTCGTAAATCTTCACCCGGTCTTCGAGGACATGGCCAAATATCAGCAGGTACAGGATCGCCGTCAGCACCGGCGCCGCGACGGTCTGGAAGCCTACCTTCCAAAAGCGCAGAACTTCCTTGTAAAAAAGAGTCTGCCAGCCCGTCACGGCGCGCCATCCGCGGACATCCAAGGCGACGCGGCACAGACGCACTGGCAACTCAAGCGCCTACTCCCGCCACCGAATCATGGTTTTGCTGCATGACGTCGAGGAATACATCCTCCAGGTCGGCCTTGCGGATTTCGACGTCTTCCGCGTGAAGCCCGGCCTCCCGGACCGCGCACAGATAGCGCTCGATCTCGACCGCATCGTGCGCCGGAAACTGGACGATGCGCCCGGTAATGCGTGCCATGTCGGCGAGCGCCTTGGGCAGATCGCCGTCGAGCTTGAAGCGCAGCACATTGCTCGACGCGGCCTTGAGCAGTGCACTGGTGCGGTCGAGGGCAACCACGCGCCCTGACTTGAGCATCGCGATGCGTCCACACAGCGCTTCGGCCTCTTCCAGATAATGCGTCGTCAAGAGCACCGTACTCCCCTGCTTGTTCAGCTTGGCGATGAAGTGCCACAGGGTCTGGCGCAGTTCGACATCGACGCCAGCGGTCGGTTCGTCCAGCACGATCACCGGCGGCTTGTGGACCAACGCCTGTGCCAGCAGCATGCGTCGCTTCATCCCGCCAGAGAGTTGGCGCATGTTGGCGTTGGCCTTGTCGGCCAGGCCCAGACTGTCGAGCAGTTCGTCGATCCAGGCATCATTCTTTCGCACGCCAAAGTAGCCCGACTGTATGCGCAGCGCCTCGCGGACGTTGAAAAACGGGTCGAAAACCAGCTCCTGCGGCACCACGCCCAACTTGCGCCGCGCAGCCGCAAAGTCATTCTGCACATCGCTGCCCAGCACCGACACCCGACCCTTGGTGGCGCGCGTCAGTCCCGCCAGTATGCTGATCAGCGTGGTCTTGCCGGCGCCGTTGGGGCCCAAAAGGCCGAAGAACTCACCCTGCTCGATATCCAGACTCACATCATCCAGGGCCAACAACGTGGCGGACTTGGGACTGCGCGACGATGTATAGGCTTTGGATACAGACTGAAACGAAATGGCGGGCATGAGAGTGCCTGATTTTAGCGGGTCGGTTCAAGCCGCCGGCAACAGGGCTGCGATTCCATAGAGCGCTGCGAGTTCGCGCAGACGCTCGGGCATGCCGCGGATGGCGATGGTCTTGCCCACTGCCAACGCCTGACGACGAACCTCAAGCAGCACGGCGAGCGCAGCGGAGTCAAAGCGCGCCAGCGCAGTGGCGTCGATCACCAACAGGTCCGCCGCTTCGCGTTGCAGGCCCGCGGTCAGGGTCTGAAGGCAGGCCCCTGCCTGGGCGCGGGTCAACTCTGCGGGCAATGGCAGCACATCAGCCCTTCTTGGCGTTGACGCGATTACGCTCGCTCAGGGTGGCAATGAGGCCATCGATACCTTTGGCACTGATCTCCTGGGCAAACTGGCTGCGATAGGTTTCCACCAACCACACGCCCAGCACATTGAGGTTATAGATCTTCCATCCGCTGCCCTGTCCCGGTGTTTTTTCCAGCCGGTAGTCGAGCTGGATCGGGTCGCCGCGGCCCTTGACCTCGCTGCGCACCACCACCTCCTGGTCGTCGGCAGCGGCGCGCAGCGGCTTGACCACAATTGTCTGGTCTCCCACCTGCGCGAGGGCACCGGCATAGGTGCGGACAAGAAGGGTCTTGAACTCGTCCTGCAGCCGCTTTTGTTGGTCGGGAGTTGCCTGGCGCCACATCGGCCCGACGGCCGACGCCGTCATGCGCTGGAAGTTCACGTTCGGCATGATGCGTTCGTCCACCAGCGCCACGATGCGCGATACATCGCCGGCCTGCACCGACTTGTCGCCACGGACGACTTCGAGCACGTCGGAAGAAAGCCGCCGGACCATGGCGTCTGCCGCCTCATCGGCCGCCGACAGCGGCGTGGCAATCAGCAACGCCGCCCCGGCGATAAGGAGGGCAAGCAGTGGGTTCAGATATCGTTTTTGCATGGCGTGTTTTCAAATTCAAAAAATACGGCTATCAACAAGGCTGCGCTTCCTGCGCCGGGCTGCCTCAGCGCCGCAGGCTGTTCTTCGCTTCGCACCGCACCGCGATGCTACCGCGTGATCGGCTTGCCTTCTGCGTCTTCCTCGGGCGGATCGCCGTCAAAGATGGCATTGCGACGGCGCTGCAAGAAAGCGTCGCGCGCGAAACTGTACTTGTCCAGTGCGACCTCATCGAGCGCATTGGTCACGCTCAGCAGCCCTGCCCGCAGATCGATCAGGTCGATCGCCTTGAGCGTGTTGCGGGTAGGCACATGGTCGATATAGGATGCAATATCGCCGCGCATGTCGACCACCAGCCCGAGCGTATCGCGCAGCGTCGACGGGCCCAGCAAAGGCAATACCAGATACGGGCCGGCAGGAACCCCCCAGCGCCCCAATGTCTGCCCGAAGTCCTCGCGACGGCGCTCTATTCCCATTCCTTTGGCCAGGTCAAAAGTTCCGCCCAGTCCCAAAACCGTGTTGATGCTGACCCGCATGAAATTGTCGGTCGCCGATTGCAGCCTTAGCTGCATCGCGCTGTTGGCGAATGACCAGACATCCTCCAGGTTGCCAAAAAAATTGGCGATGCCATAGCGCAGCGGCGACGGCACCATATCGCGGTAGGCGATCGCGGCGGGCCGCAGCGCGAGCCGGTCGGCCGCTTCGTTAAAGACAAAGACATCCCGGTTGAACTTCTCCAGCGGATCGCGCGGATGCGCCCCGGGCGCGGCGGCACATCCACCCAGACCCACCACCACCAGCATGCCGAAGACCGCACGACGCAACGCCGAAAGCGGCGCCACGCACGAAACCACACCCATTATTTATCCTTGATCGCCTGAGCCGCACCGGGTTCCGCAGCCTTGCTGTAGAGAAACTGGCTAATCAGGTTTTCCAGCACCACCGCCGACTGCGTATTCGAAATGCTATCACCGGCCACCAGCGACTGCTCCTGCGCGCCTGGCTCCAGGCCCAAATACTGCTCACCGAGCAAGCCGCTGGTGAGAATCTTGAGCGAACTGTCCTTGGGAAAGGCATAGCGGCTCTCCATGGCGAGCGTGACCCTGGCCTGAAAGCTCTTGTCGTCGAAGCTGATAGCCTCGACGCGTCCCACCACCACCCCCGCACTGCGCACCGCCGCCTTGGGCTTGAGCCCTCCCACATTGTCAAACTTGGCGATCAGGCGGTAGCTCTTCTGGAAATTCAGACTTAGCAAGTTGGCCGACTGCAGGGCCAGAAACAGGATCGCGGCAGCGCCTACCAGCACGAACAAACCCACCCACACATCATTCTTCGAGCGTTGCACCAGCTTCTCCTAAATAGTGGCGATTGCGGTCGATGACCACCCAGCTTGCCTCATAGGCTGAACATCAGCGCCGTGAGGATGAAGTCCAGTCCGAGCACCGACAGCGACGCGATGACGACGGTCCGCGTCGTCGCCTGCGAAACGCCCTCGGGAGTCGGCTGTGCCTCAAAACCCTGCAGCAATGCGACGAAAGTCACGGTGAATCCGAAAACAATGCTCTTGATGATCCCGTTGCCTACGTCGCGCCAGACGTCCACACCGCCTTGAATCTGGCTCCAGAATGAGCCGGAGTCGACACCGATCATCAGCACACCGACGATCCAACCGCCGATGATTCCCATCGCGCTGAATACCGCCGCCAGCAGCGGCATGGCCATCACCCCGGCCCAAAATCGCGGCGCCAGGATGCGCTGCACCGGATCCACCGCCATCATGTCCATCACGCTGATCTGCTCACCGGCCTTCATCAGACCGATTTCCGCAGTCAGCGATGTTCCGGCGCGCCCGGCGAACAGCAACGCCGTCACCACCGGCCCCAGTTCACGGACCAGGCTCAGCGTGACGAGCAGGCCAAGCGCTTCCGAGGACCCGTAGCGCTGGAGCGTGTAGTAGCCCTGCAGACCGAAAACAAAACCGACAAAGAGTCCCGACACGGCAATGATCGCCAGTGAATAGTTGCCCAAAAAGTGCATCTGATCCCGCACCAGGCCGAAGCGGCGAAAACTCGGCCCCACCATCGCCAGCAGGCGCAAAAACAGCCGTGCCCCATGGCCCAGATTGGACAGCTGGGTGCGAATCGAAAAACCGAGCTGCCTCGGATGCAGCCAGCTCATGCCCACGCCTCGCTTCGGCGGGCAGCTTTAGGGCCGAAGTCGTCTTCCACGCTGGGGCCCGGGTAGTGAAAGCGAACCGGGCCATCGGGCAGCGCATGCACATACTGCGTGACCAGCGGATCGGCGCTTTGGCGCACCTCCTGCGGTGTTCCCTGGGACGCCACCCTGCCATTGGCGAGGATGATCACATGGTCGGCAATGGAGAAGGTCTGCTCGAGTTCATGCGAAACAAAGATGCTGGTCAATCCCATGGTGTCGTTGAGGGTCCGGATCAAACGCGCTGCGGTTCCCAGCGAAATCGGGTCAAGGCCTGAAAAAGGCTCGTCGTACATCACCAGTTCCGGGTCCAGCGCGATGGCACGGGCGAGGGCGATACGCCGCGCCATGCCGCCCGAGACTTCACTGGGCATTAGATCGCGCGCGCCGCGCAGGCCCACCGCATCGAGCTTCATCAAAACGATGTCACGAATCAGAGCCTGCGGCAACTGGCTGTGCTCGCGCAGCGGGAACGCCACATTTTCGAAAACACTGAGATCGGCAAACAGAGCGCCGAACTGAAACAGCATTCCCATGCGCCGGCGGGCCGCGTAGAGTTCGGACTGGCTCATCGCGCCGACATCCTGATGCCCGCCAGGGCCATACAGGCGCAATTCACCCTTCTGAGCGCGGTTCTGTCCGCCTATCAGGCGCAATATGGTGGTCTTTCCACCGCCCGAGGCGCCCATCAGCGCAGTCACCTTCCCGAGCGGGATCGTCAGCGAAACATCGTCCAGAATCAGCCTCTCCCCGTAGCCAAAGCTGAGATGCCGCAGTTCCACCAGGGGGGTTGAAGGGGTTGGATCCATGCAAAACAATGCCGGTCGGAAACCGGCGTCTGCATGATACGGTATTGCGCCCACTGCGCAATTGCTGGCGCCTTGCGCCGGATGAATTCCCTGCGCAAGCGCCCCATTCGGACCACGGCAGGGATCCTGCTGCTCAGCGCGGCAGTTCGCTAGACCCCATCAGGAACTCGTCTACTGCACGCGCCGCCTGACGGCCCTCCCGGATCGCCCAGACCACCAGGCTTTGACCGCGTCGCATGTCGCCCGCGGTGAACACCTTGGCGGCACTGGTCGCATAGCCACCGCGGGGCTCGGTGCTGGCGACCGCGTTGCCGCGACCATCCCGATCTACGCCAAAAGCGTCGAGCACCGACGCCACCGGTGCCACAAAACCCATCGCCAGCAACACCAGATCCGCTTGGAGCACCTGCTCGGAACCGGGCAGCTCGACCATTTTTCCGCCCTGCCACTCGACCCGGACCGTATTGATCGCGGTGACCCGGCCCTTTTCTCCCATAAACGCCTTGGTCGAAATGGCGAACTCGCGCTCGCAACCCTCCTCGTGGCTGGAACTGGTGCGCAATTTGACCGGCCAATAAGGCCAGGTCATAGGGCGGTTTTCTTCAACCGGAGGCTGTGGCATCAGCTCAAACTGGGTCACGCTGGCGGCGCCCTGTCGCTTGCTGGTCCCTACGCAGTCGCTGCCGGTATCGCCTCCCCCGATGACGACCACATGCTTGCCGTCGGCGCGCAGCTGGCCGGCGAACGCGTCGCCGGCGTTGACTTTGTTTTGCTGCGGCAGAAATTCCATCGCGAAATGAACGCCTTGCAGCTCGCGTCCCGGTACCGGCAAGTCGCGCGACAGTTCCGCCCCGCCGGCCAGCAGAACGGCGTCGAAATCCTGCAGCAACTGCGCGGCGCTGACCTGTTCGCCGGCCCAGTTGGTGACCCGGGTGCCGGGTGACAGCTCACCGACCAGAACACGGGTGCGAAACTCCACACCCTCGGCGCGCATCTGCTCAATGCGCCGGTCTATGTGCGACTTTTCCATCTTGAAGTCGGGTATGCCGTATCGCAGCAGGCCGCCTAGCCTGTCATTCTTTTCGAACACGGTGACCCGATGCCCGACGCGCGCGAGTTGCTGCGCAGCCGCGAGTCCCGCGGGGCCGGACCCAACCACCGCCACCGACCGGCCGCTGCGGCTCTTGGCAGGCTGCGGCTTCACCCATCCCTGCTCCCAGGCGCGGTCGATGATCGCGTGCTCGATCGACTTGATGCCGACCGCGTCGTCGTTCACATTCAGCGTGCACGCAGCTTCACAGGGTGCCGGGCAGACGCGGCCAGTGAACTCCGGAAAGTTGTTGGTGCTGTGCAAGACGGTGAGAGCGTCTTTCCAGTCGCCCTGAAACACCAGTTCATTGAAGTCGGGAATGATGTTGTTGACCGGGCATCCGCTGTTGCAAAACGGGGTCCCGCAATCCATGCAGCGTGCGCTTTGCACCCGGGCCCTTTCATCGTCGAGCGTAACGACGAATTCCCGGTAATGCCGCACGCGTTCGGACACCGGCCGGTAGTCTTCCTCCTGCCGCGCGTATTCCATGAATCCTGTCACTTTTCCCATGGTTCAGTCCTGGTTATAGCTGTGGCGGCCGTACGCTAGCGGACACTCAGCGGCGGCTTGGCGCCGGAGCGTGGCGCCGCCGGCGCAGAGGGTCCGGTCTGCTTGCGCGCAGCAATCTCGGCCAAGGCCCGCTTGTATTCGATCGGAAACACCTTGACGAAGCGCGCACGCGTCAACTCCCATCCGTCGAGCAGTTCGCGCGCGCGCTTGCTGCCCGTCCAGCGGTTGTGTTCCTCGAGCAGCTTTTTAAGCTGGGCTTCGTCGGTCTTGCCGCCATGCCACAGCGCGGCGTCGACCATGGACTGCTGCTCGCTGGCGACTGCCACGCTTTCAAGCGACACCATCGCGGTGTTGCAGCGCCGCGCAAACTGTCCGTCTTCGTCGTAGACATAGGCGACGCCGCCGCTCATGCCGGCAGCGAAGTTACGGCCGGTCTTGCCCAGTACCACAACAGTTCCGCCGGTCATATATTCACAGCCGTGGTCACCGGTTCCCTCCACCACCGCGGTCGCCCCCGAGAGTCGAACCGCAAAGCGCTCACCAGCGACACCGCTGAAAAAGGCCTCTCCCGTGGTCGCGCCATAGAGCGCGGTGTTGCCGATGATGGTGTTTTGGGTCGGATTGCCACGGAAGTCGATGCTCGGTCGGACCACCACACGGCCGCCGCTCAGGCCCTTGCCGGTGTAGTCGTTGGCGTCTCCTATCAGGTACAGCGTGATACCGCGGGCGAGAAAAGCGCCGAAGGACTGGCCTCCGGTGCCCTCAAGCTGGATGCGTATGCTGTCGTCGGCAAGGCCTTGGGGATGCAGCTTGGTCAGCGCACCCGACAGCATCGCGCCCACCGACCGGTTGACATTGCGGGCAACCTCCATGAACTTGACTTTCTCTCCCCGATCGATCGCCGCACGCGACTTTTCTATCAGCACATTGTCGAGGGATCGCTCGAGTCCGTGGTCCTGCTGCTCGACATGGAAACGCGCCACGTCCGCGGGCGCTGTCGCCTGCGCAAAAAGGCGAGCAAAGTCCAGCCCGGCGGCTTTCCAATGTGCGATGCCAGGGGCGGTATCGAGCAGGTCACAGCGGCCGATCATGTCGTCGAATTTTCGGATACCCAGTTGGGCCATGATCTGGCGAACTTCTTCTGCGACGAAGAAAAAATAGTTGACAACATGCTCGGGCTTTCCGGCGAACTTCTTTCGCAATGCCGGATCCTGGGTTGCGACTCCCACCGGGCAGGTGTTGAGATGGCATTTGCGCATCATGATGCAGCCCTCGACAACCAGCGGCGCAGTCGCAAATCCGAACTCGTCGGCACCGAGCAGCGCACCGATCGCCACGTCGCGGCCGGTCTTCATCTGCCCATCGGCCTGCACCCGTATACGCCCACGCAGGCGGTTGAGCACCAGCGTCTGCTGCGTTTCGGCCAGGCCGATTTCCCAGGGACTGCCGGCGTGCTTGATCGACGACCAGGGCGAGGCGCCGGTACCGCCGTCGTGGCCGGCGATGACCACATGGTCGCTCTTGCATTTGGCAACGCCCGCGGCAATGGTGCCGACGCCGATCTCACTGACCAGCTTGACACTGATGCTGGCGTGCGGAGCGACATTTTTGAGGTCATGGATCAGCTGCGCCAGATCCTCGATCGAGTAGATGTCATGGTGCGGTGGCGGCGATATCAGACCTACGCCGGGCACCGAAAAGCGCAGCCGGCCGATGTATTCGCTGACCTTGCCGCCGGGAAGCTGACCGCCTTCGCCAGGCTTCGCGCCCTGCGCCATCTTGATCTGGATCTGGTCGGCGCTGTGGAGATATTCGGCCGTGACGCCAAAGCGCCCAGACGCCACCTGTTTGATCCGCGACCGCAACGAGTCACCGGCGTTGAGCGGGTAGTCGACTTCGACCGCCTCATGGCCCATCACATCGCCCAGGGTCTGACCCTGGATGATCGGTATTCCCTTGAGCTCCTGCCGGTAGCGGGCCGGATCTTCGCCACCTTCGCCGGTGTTGCTCTTGCCGCCGATGCGGTTCATCGCTACCGCCAGCGTCGCGTGGGCCTCGGTAGAAATCGAACCGAGCGACATGGCGCCGGTAGCGAAGCGCTTGACGATTTCAACCGCCGACTCGACCTGGTCGACCGCGATCGCCTTGGCCGGATCAATACGAAATTCAAATAGGCCGCGCAGCGTCATGTGGCGACGTGACTGGTCATTGATCAGCTGTGCATACTCCTTGTAGGTACTCCAGCTGTTGGCGCGCGTACTATGCTGCAACTTCGCGATCGCATCGGGAGTCCACATGTGCTCCTCGCCGCGCACCCGCCAGGCGTAGTCACCGCCCGCGTCCAGCATGGTTTCCAGCACCGGATCGTCGCTGAAGGCCGACTTGTGCATACGGATCGCTTCCTGCGCAATCTCGAAAACACCAATGCCTTCAACCCGACTCGGCGTACCGGTAAAGTACTTTTCGATCGTCTCGGTGTTGATGCCGATGGCTTCGAAAAGCTGGGCACCGCAGTAGCTCATATAGGTCGAAACGCCCATCTTGGACATGATCTTGGAAAGGCCTTTTCCGACCGCCTTCACATAGTTGGCGACCGCCTTCTCGGCGCCGATGGCGCCAGGCAGCCGAGCGTACATATGCGCCACCGTCTCGAGTGCAAGATAGGGGTGGACCGCCTCGGCCCCGTAGCCTGCGAGCGCGGCGAAATGGTGAACCTCGCGTGCGCTGCCAGTTTCCACAACGACGCCGGCGCTGGTGCGCAGCCCCTGGCGCACCAGATGCTGGTGGATGGCGCTAAGCGCCAGCAGCGCGGGAATCGCCAACTGGCTTTCGCTCAACGCCGCGTCGCTGACAATCAGGATGTTCTTGCCGCTGCGGATGGCGTCCACCGCCTCGGCGCACAGCGAGGCGAGCTTGGCTTCGACACCCTCGTCGCCCCAAGCAAGTGGATAGGTGATGTTCAACGTGTGGCTGCGAAACTTTCCTTGGGTATAGCGGTCGATTTCGCGCAGCTTCGCCATGTCGGAGACGCCAAGCACCGGCTGCGCCACTTCGAGACGCATCGGCGGGTTGACCTGGTTGATGTCAAGCAGATTCGGCTTTGGGCCAATAAATGAAACCAGCGACATCACGATCGCTTCGCGGATCGGGTCGATGGGCGGGTTGGTGACCTGCGCAAACAGCTGCTTGAAATAGTTATACAGCGGCTTGTTCTTGTTCGAAAGAACCGCAAGCGGGCTGTCGTTGCCCATGGAACCTACCGCCTCCTCGCCATTAAGCGCCATCGGGCCCACGAGAAACTTGAGGTCTTCCTGGGTGTAGCCGAAAGCCTGCTGGCGGTCGAGGAGGGCCGGCCCCTGCGCGAATGCGGTATCCGCTGCCGCTGCGCCAGCATCGACCATCTGCACATCGTCGAGCCGGATGCGCAGATTCTCGATCCATTGTTTATAGGGTTTGCTGTTAGCCAGAATGGACTTGAACTCGTCGTCGTCGACCATACGGCCCTGCTCAAGGTCGATCAGGAACATCTTGCCGGGCTGCAGGCGCCACTTGCGAACAATGCGGTTCTCCGGAACCGGCAGGACACCAGACTCCGAGGCCATGATGACCAGATCGTCGTCGGTGATGCAATAACGTGAAGGCCGCAGTCCGTTGCGGTCCAGCGTGGCGCCAATCTGACGGCCATCGGTGAAGACGATGGACGCCGGCCCATCCCAGGGCTCGAGCATGGCAGCGTGGTACTCGTAAAAAGCCTTGCGGCGCTCGTCCATCGTCTGGTGCTGCTCCCACGGCTCCGGAATCATCATCATCACGGCCTGGCCGATTGGATAACCCGCCATAGTCAGCAGTTCCAGGCAGTTGTCGAAGGTCGCGGTGTCGGACTGTCCGGCAAAGCTGATCGGATAAAGCTTGGCTAAGTCGGCACCGAGCACCGGGGACGACATCACCCCTTCGCGCGCCTTCATCCAGTTGTAGTTGCCCTTGATGGTGTTAATTTCGCCGTTGTGCGCGACGTAGCGGTAGGGATGGGCCAGTGGCCACTCGGGAAAGGTGTTGGTCGAAAACCGTTGGTGCACCAACCCCAGCGCAGAAACACAGCGCTCATCCTCTAGATCTCGAAAGTAAGTGCCAACCTGATCTGCCAGCAACAGCCCCTTGTACACCACCGTGCGGCTGGACATGCTGGGTACGTAGTACTCCTTGCTGTGTTTGAGTTGCAGGTTCTGTATGGCGGCGCTAGCCGTCTTGCGAATCACATACAGCTTACGTTCGAGCGCGTCCTGCACAATCACATCGTGGCCGCGGCCTATGAAAACCTGACGAATCACCGGCTCGCGGGTTCGCACAGCAGGCGACATCGGCATGTCGCGGTTGACCGGAACGTCGCGCCAGCCCAACAGAACCTGGCCCTCAGCCTTGATCGCGCGCTCCATTTCCTGCTCGCAGGCCAGGCGCGATGCGTGTTCCTTGGGCAGAAATATCATGCCGACCCCGTACTCGCCAGGAGCCGGCAAGCCGACTCCCTGGGCCGCCATCTCTTCCCGGTACAGCGCGTCGGGCAACTGGATCAGAATACCGGCGCCGTCGCCCATGAGTTTGTCGGCTCCGACCGCGCCGCGATGGTCCAGATTCTCTAGGATCTTCAGCGCATTCTTGACGATGTCGTGGGACTTGAAGCCCTTGATATTGGCGACAAAGCCCACCCCACAGGCATCATGCTCATTGGCCTGTGCGTACAGGCCATTGGTTTGTAAATGCGCTATTTCTGCTGGCGTCGCCATGGATCTTCCTATTTTCCGGGTGGGCGCATGGTTGCGCCAACGGGCCAAAAGCCGGCCTCATCCGTGCTGACCACAATATGCACGGATGGCAATTTTAGTGCGGCGCAGCATTTCCTTGAAAAATATAAAATGGGGTCAGGTTCATAATCTATTTGCAATCAGCCAGCGATGCAATAAATAGGGACAGGATATATTCGCGATCCATGTACTGTAGTTCCGACCAAAAGCGCTAGGCTACGCCGACGGTGTCCCGCTGTGGCAGTGCCGGTCTTCCCGGTCTCAACTTGGAAAGCCGCCGGCCAACATCCTTCTGTATTCCGGTAATGAAATCCTGCTCGCCCAGGGCCCAGGATCCGATGGCGGATTGGCGGATCGCCTCTTCTTCGCGGACCCCAAGGCCCGACTGGACCAGCAGTCGATAACTGTCCTCCCGTGCAAAGGGCGTATTGCCGAGTTCCCACAACAATGGGTGCGCGCTGAGCATGTTCTCGCTGCGCAGCCCCGCATAGTGGCCATGGCTTGACCAGGGATAGTCCTGCGCCTGCGCCACCAACCCCGAGCGCACCGGATGGAGATCCATATAGACCATGCAGGCCAAGAGATAAGGGTTGGGCTGGACCAGGGCCGATTTGTAGCGTCCTTCCCACAAGGTTCCAGAGCGGGCCTGCGCGTCGTTGAAATAGCGCACATAACGCCGGCCGAGCATTTGCATCATGGCAGGCAGCGCATCTGCGGTCGGCGGAGTGGCGAGCAAATGGAAATGGTTGTCCATCAGCACATAGGCATGGACCGCGACTTCAAGGCCGGCAGCACATTCGCCCAATAGGTGCAGCCATTCGACCCGGTCGGCACTTGAGACAAATATGGCCTGCCGGTTATTGCCACGCTGGCTAATATGGTGCGGATAGCCTGGAACCGTCAGACGTGGAAGGCGTGCCATCTCGGAATTTCCTGAAGCCAGACTCGTCCACCATGGTAGCGCAATGATCAGAACCGGACCCTTATTTATCGTCCGATCCTGGGGGCGCTGGTCGATTAGCGCGCCCGGCGCCCTCGTCCGCCTTAGCGCACCAGGCCACCGAAGCGGGTGGCCAGCAGTTCCTGCAGTCCGAACTGCTCCAGGATTTCCAGCAGGCGATCACCCGACTTCACCTGACACCGGCCGTTGAAGCGGGCCAGGATGAGTTCGTTTTTCACGCTGTGCTCCCAGCCGACCAACTCGGTCACCGTGACCTGATACCCCGAGGCCTCCAGATACAGACAGCGCAATACATTGCTCAGTTGGCTACCGAGTTCGCGCGCATGCAGCGGGTGGCGCCAGAGTTCTGCCAGCGAACTGCGACCCAGGCGAATCGCCTTTCCTGCGTTAAGCACCCTGGCGAGTTCCGCCTGGCAACAGGGAACCAGCACCATGAACTGGGCGCGCTTTTTCAATCCAAACGCGATCGCGTCATCGGTGGCGGTGTCGCAAGCATGCAGCGCCGTTACCAAATCGATCGTCTGCGGCAGCAGGTCGGAACTCGCGGCTTCGGAAACGCTGAGATTGACGAAGGACATCCGATCAAAACCCAGGCGCTGCGCCAATGCCTGCGCGCTTTGAACCAGTTCGGGACGCGACTCGACTGCAAACACCCATCCCTCGGCGCGCGCACGAAAGAACAGGTCATACAGGATGAAGCCCAGATAGGATTTCCCGGCGCCGTGGTCGGCGACACGGACGCCCAGACCACCGGCCTGGCCGGTGTTTCGTCCCTCAAGTTCGGTGAGGATTTTTTCAATGAACTGGTATAGGTGATAGACCTGCTTGAGCTTGCGCCGCGAATCCTGGTTGATCTTTGCGTCGCGGGTCAGAATATGTAATTCCTTGAGAAGCTCTATCGACTGCCCTGGCCTGATTTCCGAGAGTACGGGCTGATTCCGAGCCGCCTTGGGTTGGCCCTTCCCGTGTGGCCGGCTTGGTGGCGCTTGCTTCATCGCCTGATCTTGCCACGCGCCAGAGGCGGCGGCACCTTGGTGACATCCACGCTGCGGCTTATTCCCAGCGTGGCCCAGCCCGCATGACCCAGCTTCTGCATCGTGCGGATATTGGCCTCCAACAGCGGCTGCGCCGCGCCAAAAGCCTGCACAGCGCGGTCGATGCTCGCCTCGCGCAGCAGGTGCAGGGTCGGGTAAGGCGCGCGGTTGGTGAAGTTGCCGATGTCGTCTGGCGCCGTGCCGGCAAACTGGTAGTCGGGGTGAAAGCTGGCAATTTGAACGATGCCGTCCATGGCCAGGTCAAGCAGGAGTTGGTCGGCCCGGTCCAGAAAGTCATTGAACTCTAGGAAGTCCCCCAGGCTGTCACTGAGGATCAGCAGCGTCGTGTCGCGCTCGGCGGCGTCAAGGGCCACCAAATTGCGCAATTCACGCTCAAGATCCATCAATATTTCGGCCGCGCTATCCGCGCGGGTCACGGCGTAGTGAACCTGCCCGCGCACATGCACTGCTTTGGCAAAAGGGCACAGATTCAGCCCGATGACGGCGCGCTCAAGCCACCGGCGCACATCGTTCGCGACAGCCGCCGCGAACTGCGACGGATCGTTCGTGCTCATAGCATCTCCTTGCTTGCAGTCTGTAGCGCTGCGTTGGTCAGCACAGCCAGAGCGCATGCTGTCTACGGCAACAGCCGGGCACCGGTCAGGCGCTCGTGTTCCCGCGCTGCAAAACGGTCTGTCATGCCGGCGATGTAGTCGGCCACGGTACGCTCGATCGATCGCTCCGAAATCGCACCCGGGTACGCCGAACGCTCCATGTAGGAGCCTGGCATTTCACGCGGGCACGAAAGATAGGCGGCAAACAGTTCGCGAACCACCTGCTTGGCCAGGCCCGTCGTACGCATCACCGTCGGGTGGCGATACAAGTTGCCCAGCAAGAAGATCTTCAGCGTCCTGGACTGCGCCCGCATGGCTTCGCCAAATTGCACCAGCGGCCCACGCCTGCGCACAGCGTCTAGACTGTCCGGCGGGTCGGCGTCGATCGCTCTTTGGGTAGCGGCAATCAGATCGTAGACCTGGGCGCTGAGCATGCGGCGGATGCTTTCATACAGCAGGCGCCGACCCTGCATGGCATCCTGCAATTGCGGGTATTCGCTTAGGACCTGCAGCCGGAACTCGTTGAACAAGGGCACCTCCTGGAGCTGATCGAGCGTGACGAGGCCCGAGCGCACGCCGTCGTCAATGTCGTGCGCGTTGTAGGCGATTTCATCGGCCAGATTGCAGAGTTGGGCCTCCAGGCTGGGCTGCCAGCGCTCCAGGAAGCGTCGGCCGACACCGCCGGGCTCCTCGCGTTCGAAACGCTCGGCGCTCGCGCGTGCGCAGTGTTTGAGGATGCCTTCACGGGTCTCAAAGCTCAGGTTAAGGCCGTCGAATTGCGGGTAGCGTTGTTCCAACTGGTCGACCACCCGCAGGCTTTGCAGGTTGTGCTCGAAACCGCCATGCTGTGCCATACAGTCATCGAGTGCATCCTGACCGGCGTGGCCAAATGGGGTGTGGCCGAGGTCATGCGCCAGCGCGATCGCCTCTACCAGGTCTTCATTAAGGCGCAGCGATCGCGCCACCGACCGTCCCAGCTGGGCCACTTCCAGCGAATGCGTCAGCCGCGTGCGAAACAGGTCTCCTTCATGGTTCAGGAAGACCTGGGTCTTGTAGACCAGTCGCCGGAAAGCGCTGCAGTGCACGATACGGTCGCGGTCACGCTGGTACTCGGTGCGCGTAGGCGCCGGTGCCTGCGCAACGCGACGACCACGAGACAGGACTGGATCGCAGGCGTAAACCGCCAGGTTCATACGGTGGCTTCTCGCGCATACGCGCTTGGCGCGCGTGCCACTTCGGACCCGGGTTCAAACATGGGCTTCATCGACAGCAGGCGTCGATCACCTCCCGCACCAGTGCCTGCGGCGCTGCACGAACCGCCGCACGCGCCGCCCCATCGATCAGGACGAAGCGCAATTCCCCACCCTGGGATTTTTTGTCCATGCGCATCAATTCCAGATAACGCCCGGCGTTGTCCCCCTCGGCCAGCCTTGGCCCGCGTACCGGTAACCCGGCTCGCTCCAAAAGACGCGTCAGTCGGCGCACGAGTTCCGCATCAACCAGTCCGAGCCTGAGCGATAGTTGCGCCGCCATCACCATGCCGCAGGCCACGGCTTCTCCATGCAGCCAGTGGCCATAACCAAGCCCCGCCTCAATGGCGTGGCCGAATGTATGGCCGAAGTTCAAAATGGCGCGCAGCCCAGACTCTTTCTCGTCTTGCCCCACTACCCAAGCCTTGATTTCACAACTGCGCTTGACCACATGGGCCAGGGCAGCCGGGTCGCCCGCTAGCAGTGCGCCGATATGGCCCTCGATCCAGTCCAACAACGCCAGGTCTGCAATCGGGCCGTACTTGATAACCTCCGCCAGACCGGCACTGAGTTCGCGCTGCGGCAGCGTCTTGAGCAACTCCAGATCGCACAGCACCTTCAGCGGTTGGTAGAAGGCGCCGATCATGTTCTTACCCAGCGGATGGTTGATGCCGGTCTTGCCGCCCACCGAGGAGTCCACCTGCGCCAAGAGGCTGGTCGGAATCTGCACAAAGGGAACCCCGCGCATATAGCTCGCCGCCGCAAAGCCGGTCATGTCTCCGACAACGCCCCCTCCCAGCGCGAACAGGACAGTTTTGCGATCGCAACCGTTTTGCAGCAGCGCATCAAAAATCAAGTTCAACGTAGGCCAGGTTTTGAACTGCTCCCCGTCCGGCAAGACCAGGGTATGGATCTCGCGAAACTTGCTCGACACAGCATGTTGCAGTCTGTGCGCATACAGCGGAGCGATGGTCGCATTCGTCACGATCAGGGCGCTGGCAGCATCCGCAATATCGTCGTAGCTATGCGGGCTGTCCAATAGTCCGCTGCCAATGGCGATGCAGTAACTGTGGTCTGCCAGATGGATGGGAACGGTTTCGAATCGTGGTGCGTCCATGGGAGCGAGTTTAGAGCCATCGCAGGCTCGCTGCGGCAGCGAACCGAGCAAGGCTAAAGCGTCCCTGCCAGCTCGAGCTGCATCACGATCATATTCACCAGCGTCGCCACTGAAGGACGCCCGGTGTCGACGATGAAATGCGCCGTCTCCCGGTACAGAGGGTCGCGCAGGGCATGCAGGTCGCGCAAACGGCCCCGCGGATCCGCAACCTGCAGCAGCGGCCGGTTGACGTCATGGCGCAAGCGTCGGAAAAGCTCGTCGGGGGACGAGTTGAGGTAGACGACCTGGCTGCGCTCGCGCAGTCTGCGGCGATTTTCCGCACGCAATACCGCCCCGCCGCCCGTTGAAATCACCCCACTCGGCTGTTCGGTCAGGTCGGCTAGCACCGACTCCTCGACATCCCGGAAACTCTCTTCCCCATCGCGCTCGAAATAGGCCCGGATTGAGCAGCCCAGTCGCTGCTCAATCGCCTGATCAGCGTCGAAAAATGGGAGCTGGAGCCGCCGGGCCAATTGACGACCGACAGTCGATTTACCTGAACCCGGCAGTCCTACAAGGCTTATCAATGCGCTCCTGACGGACGAAATAGCTTGGCCCTACGGAATCACGAGGTCCGTCGAAGTCACAGTTCCAAGCGGTGTCGTCACGCTGATGTTGATCAAGTCTCCATTTTGACACGCCCTGAATCCGAAGCGGACCCGTGCGGGGCCGATTCTGTTGGGCGCTACAAACCAGTCCGCGCTGCTAACGGGCAAGCCGCGCGCGTCCACAACCGTCGCACGCGAAACCGTCACGCCATCGGCAGCAATCGATGCGCCGAGCAGGCTTTTCAAGAGCTTCACGGCATCTGTCCCTGCTGGGGCTTTGAAACGACTCAACGCGATGCCTTGTCGGCGATGGTCCTGGGGGTAATGAAAACCAGCATTTCCTGCTTGTTGGCCAGACGCGACCGGGTCTTGAACAGGTTGCCCACACCCGGCAGGTCACCCAACACAGGCACCTTGGTCTCCGTCTCGCTTTCGGTCAATTCAAATATCCCGCCGATGACGACGGTGCCCCCGTTTTCGACCAGCACCTGCGTCTTGATGTGCTTGGTGTTGATGGCGAATCCAGCGGCCGTCGACTGGCCCACCGTGTCCTTGTTGACATCCAGATCAAGAATGATGTTGCCCTCCGGCGTGATCTGCGGCGTGACCTCGAGCTTGAGGTTGGCTTTACGAAACGCGATCGACGTGGCGCCGCTGGAAGTCGCTACCTGGTACGGCAACTCGGTGCCCTGCTCGATCAGGGCCTTGATCTGGTCTGCCGTCACCACGCGGGGGCTCGACACCACCTTGCCTTTGCCGTCGGCCTCAAGCGCGGACAATTCAAGGTTGAGAAAGCGATTGGCCGCCGAGCTGAAGATCGAAATCGCGAAAGTAGCCGGGCTGTAGCCGCCCTGACCGATTGCCGGAAGACTGACGAAGTTGTTGCCGAGATCGACGGTACCGCCGGCACCACTGCTGGCAACCACATTGGCGTAGCTCGATCCAAAAGCCACCCGGCTGGCACCTGCCAGCTGGTAACCGCCATCGCCACCTTTTTGAGCGCGCAGGTCGGCGCCGCCGAGTCGAACTCCCAAGGATTTTCCAAAGGTATCGGAGGCCTCGACGATGCGCGCTTCGATCAGAACCTGGCGCACCGGAATGTCGACCTTGGCAATCAGCTGCTGCACCTGCTCGAGCTTGGCCGAGACATCGGTCACAAACAGCTGGTTGGTACGCGGCTCGGCGATCACGCCACCGCGTGCGCTCAGCACCCGGCTGCTGCTTGCCGCCGCACCAGCGCCACCACTGGTCGCCATCAGGCTGGCGGCCACTTCGGCGGCTTTGGTGTAGTTCAACTGAAACGACTGGGTGCGCACCGGCTCCAGGTTTTCCAGCGCCAGGTGCGACTCGCGCTCCAACTTCTCCTTCGCATTGATTTCGTCGCGCGGAGCAATCCACAGCACATTGCCGGTCTTTCGCACGCCGAGTCCTTTGGACTGCAGAATGATGTCGAGCGCCTGGTCCCACGGCACATCCTGCAAACGCAATGTGACCGCGCCGCTGACCGAATCCGAAGTAATGACGTTGAAATTGGTGAAGTCAGCAATCACCTGCAACAGAGCCCGTACCTCGATATTTTGAAAATTCAGCGAAAGCTTTTGACCGCTATAGACCGGGCCCTGGCTGAGCTTGTCGGGGTCCGGTTTATGCGCAACGACCTCAACAACAAATTGGCCGTCGCTCTGATACGCGCTGTGCGTCCAGACTCCGCGCGGCTCGATCAGCAAGCGCACCCGGTCGCCAACCTGCAGGGCCGAGACCGTCTGAACCGGCGTTCCGAAGTCGGATACATCCAGACGCCGGCGCAAGCCTTCGGGCAAGGCGGATTTCAGGAACTCAACGACCAGCATCTGGCCCTGCAACCGGACGTCGACGCCCACCTGATTGCTGGCAAGCGCCACCACAACGCGCCCGGAGCCATCAGGGCCACGCCGAAAATCCAGGTCCTTCAGCGGCAACGTGTCGCCATCGCCCGCCCGCGCAAACGCACTAGGAGGGGCGGTGAAGGGCGAAGCCCCGTTCACCGCGCCCAGAACCAGCACAAGCGCCTTGTCCTGCAACTTCATCACATAGGTCGCCGGCTGCTTCAGATTAATCACGACCCGCGTGCGCTCGCCGGACTGGGCCACACTCACCGACTTCAGATTGCCCTGGTTGATTTCCACGGTGGATCGGCCCACGGCACTGGAGACGCCCGGAAAGTCAAGCGCGATGCGCGCGGGCGACTGGATTGAGAATCCGGCCGGAACCGAGGCCAGGGATCGCGATAGGTCGATACGGACATATTCGGTGCCGGCTTGCACCCAACCGGTCACTGACTCAATCGTCGTCTGCGCAGCGCACGACAAGGCCGCCACCGACAGTGCAAGGCTGCACAGCAGGCGAGGCAAGGAACTCTGGCAGGGCCAGCGGCTTCGTTTGATCATTTGGACATCCCCTGCAGCTGCAATATGGCTGCGCGCTCGACCCATTCGCCCGATGCGTCCTGCACAATTTCCCGCAACGCGAGGCTGGTCTCGCTGATCTTCTGAACACGCCCGAAGTTCTGGCCAAGATAGTCACCCGTGCGGACTTGATAGATCAGGCTGTTAACCCTTAGCAGCGCCACAGGCTGTCCGACACGTCGCAGGCTGCCCACCATGGTCATGGCATCCAGCGGGAAGGCTTCCAACGACTGCTTGGCCCTCGCCAGCTCGGGTGCCACCAGGGCACCCGAGCGCACGACTGCGGCAGGACCGGCCGCCTGCGGCTTCGCCAGCCTGTCGCGGCCAAAGGGATCGACGCTCTGCGCCTGCGCATAGGTCTGCGGCTGGAACGGCACGGGTTCGGTCATCGGCACAATCCTGGGCTGCACTAGGCGGCGCTGCTCGGCCATCCAATGCTGCAAATCAGCGCTATCGGATGCGCCACATCCCACCAGCACCAGCATGCAGCACCCCGATAACGCGAGTCGGGCTGCGGTCACTTGGCGCCGCCCTTGGCTGCCATCGCCTTGCGCTGTGCGGCCACCTCTGTGGCGTCAAGATAACGAAAGGTCTTGGCGGTCGCGTCCATCGTCAAGACCGTCGGGCCGCCGTCGGCCTTTGGCGCGATGCTCAGGTTGCCGAGCGTGACAATCCGCGACAGCTGGGCGATGTCGGAGGCAAAGGCACCGATATCGTGGTACCGACCGCTGACCCGCAGCGCAATTGGCACTTCGGCGTAGTACGCCTTGATCACCACCTGACCCGGTCGAAACAGCTCAAACTGCAGGCTGCGGCTCAGACCGGCCTGGTTGATGTCCGATAGCAGGGCGTCCATCTCGGCCTTGCTGGGGAGTTGCTTTTCCAGCAGGCCCAGGTTTTGCAGTACCCGCTCACGTTGCGCTTGCAGCGGTTCAAGGTTCAGCGCCTTGCCCAGCTTGGCCTTGTAGTCGCCGCGCAGCCTGAGTTCGGTCGCCTGGTCGGCCTCGAGCTCGGCCCGCGCCGCGTCCAGCCAGGATAACCAGGACCCGATGACGATCACGATGGCCAAAGCCAGAAAAATCGCATGACGCGGCAGGAACGGCCAGCCCGATGGATCTTTGGCGTCGAGGCCGCCAAATTGCGCCTGAAACAGCGCCCGCAGGGCTGGGGCATCGAGTCGGGCTATCGCTTTGCGAAGCATGGCGTCTGCCTTTCGTCTAGGCCGACGATGCGGCTCTCGCCGCGGGCGCGCTAGCCGGCGCACCGGGCGGGCGGGCCCCCTTGGTCGGCGCGGTACTCCTGGTCATCCTGACCCGGAGCGTGAAATTCGACACCGCCCTCGCGTCGCGCTGCGACTGCACGCCCGAGCCCGTGCCAACGCCAGGAGCGGCGACTATTTCCACCAATTCGGGGCTGAAAAACCACGGCGTGTTGTTCGCAAAATTGCGCAGCAACTCCGAGACCTTTTGGTTCGACTGCGCCAGGCCCTGCAGGCTCACAGTCTGGTTTTCCTGGCGCACGGCGCTGAGCTGAACGCCGTCGGGCAACTGGCGCACCAGTTCTGTCAGCAAGTGCACCGGCAGGTTGCGGTCTGCCTGCAGGTCCTCAACAGCCTGTTGGCGCGCAACCAAACCTGCGATTTCGGATTCCAGATTGGCGATGTCCTTGATCTGGGCCTCCATCGTCCGGATCGCAACCACCAGAAGCTGATTGCGCTCTTGCTGCGCGGATATGCGGCCCTGGTAGGCAAAAAATATGATCGCCGACACCAGTGCGCCCGTCAGGATCGCAGCACCGACGCCCGCGTTGAAGTCGTCACGCCGGCGCTTGCGCGCGGCTTCGCGATGCGGCAGAAGGTTGATGAGTATCACGTCGCAAACCTGCGCAGCGCCAGCCCACAGGCGCGCAAGTACGAAGGCGCTTCGCGGGCTATCCGTTGTAGGCGTACCGCCGGGCCAAGCTCCATGCCGTCAAAGGGATTGGCCAGGCTGCAGTTGGTGGACATGGCCTGGCCAAGGGCCCGGCCCAGACCGGGTATCACCGCAGATCCACCCGCCAGCAGGATCAGGTCCACCTTGTTGTAGGGCGTGTTGGTGAAGAAGAACTGCAGCGTCCGCACCATGTCCTGGACCAGCGCTTCGACGAAGGGCCGCAACACGAGCGCCTCGTAGTCGCCGGGAAGAGCGCCGTCGCGCTTACCGCGCTCGGCCTCTTCAAGCGACAAGCCATACTGCAGGCCAATCGCCTGCGTGAGCTTCTCTCCGCCAAAAGCCTGTTCGCGTTCGTACAGCAACTCGGCGTTGCGGATAACCTGCAGCCCGGTGTTCAGCGCCCCCACCTCGAGCAGTGCGACTACCAGGTCGCCCCCCTTTGCGGGGAGCGCTTCAATCAGGCGCGATGCGGCCAGACGCGAGGCGTAGGACTCGACGTCAAGGATCAGCGGCTTGAGACCTGCAGCCTCGGCCAAGCCCTGCAGGTCCTGAACCCTTTCGCGCCGCGACGCGGCGATCAGCAGATCGATGTCCCCCCTGGATGTCGGGCTCGGTCCTATGACACAAAAATCCAGACAAACCTCGTCCAGAGAAAAAGGGATGTACTGACTGGCTTGGGCCTGAACCTGCGCCTCAAGTTGTCGCTCACTCAATCCGCCGGGCAATACGATCCGTTTGGTGACCACGGCAGACGCTGGTAGCGCCATCGCTACCTGGCGGACCCTTGTTCCGCTGGCCTTGACCAGGCGCCGAACCGTGGCGGCGACTGCATCAAACTTTTCGATGACTCCGCCTGTGATCGCGCCCGGCTCCATAGACTCCCGTGCGCAGCGTTCGAGCGAGAGTTGGCCTTCCTTGCGGTGGCCCAGTTCGACCAATTTGGCGCTGGACGCGCTGATGTCTAGACCGAGCAGGGGCGCAGACTGAAGGCTGAACAAGGACCGCATGGAGATCAAGACTTCCCCCTGAAACAGGCCGGCAACAGATCAGCCGCACCGCTCGCATTGCCGAAAATCCTATCAGCAGGTGCCTGCACATGGGGCTGCAAATAGCAAGGGGCGAAGGCGCGGGTACCATCCACGGTTGCCGACCGGTCGTATTTCAGATGCGCCGGTGGGGCCATCCATCTGCTGCGAAAGCAGTTTCGATCGAACCGTGATGCCAAAAAATCTGTTGACCCCGAGCGCAGGGGAGATACCCCAGGCGCCTGTCCCGCGCTCGCTAGCCCATATCGTGCTGCGCTTGGTGTACTGGGCCGTTGGCTTGGCACTGGCCGGAGCGCTTTCCCTGGCGATCGTCATTGCGGTAGCGCTGGCCATCGCCTACCCCAACTTACCCGATATCACCGAGCTGTCGGACTACAGCCCGATCTTGCCGCTGCGCATTTTTTCGGAAGAGGGTGTTCTGATCGGCGAGTTTGGTGAAGAGCGGCGCAACCTGACGCGCCTGCAGGACATACCCCAAGTCATGATCGACGCCGTTCTGGCGATAGAAGACACCCGGTTCTATGAGCATGGCGGCGTCGACTACAAGGGAATGCTGCGCGCCGCCATGGCCAACCTGGGCAATGTCAAAAGCCAGGGCGCGTCGACGATCACCATGCAGGTCGCTCGTAATGTCTACCTGTCGTCCGAAAAAACCTACACGCGCAAGATCTACGAGGTTCTTCTGACATTCAAGCTAGAGCACCTGTTGAGCAAGGACCAGATCCTGGAAATCTACATGAACCAGATATTCCTCGGCAACCGCGCCTACGGATTTGCGGCCGCCAGCGAGGCCTATTTTGGCAAGGCGCTGAAGGACCTCAGCGTCGCCGAGGCCGCAATGCTGGCAGGCCTGCCCAAGGCGCCCGCCACCAACAATCCGATCAAGAACCCCAAGCGCGCCCGCAGTCGCCAACTGCACATCATCGACCGGATGGAAGAAAACGCCTTCATCACGCCGCAGCAGGCGGACGCTGCCAAGGCCGAGCCGCTCAAGCTCAGAACCGCGCAGGACACCATGCGCCCGCACGCCGAGTACGTGGCAGAGACGATTCGCCAGCTTATTTTTGCGCAGTACGGCAACGAGACCTATACGCGCGGCATCAATGTCTACACGACGATCAAGGCGGCCGACCAGGAAGCGGCGTACCGCGCACTGCGTCGCGGGATCATGGATTTCGAGCGCCGCCAGATTTACCGCGGACCGGAGAAATTCATCAGCCTGCCCAAGAGCCAGCAGGAGATCGACGAGGCGATTGACGACGTGCTCGACGAGCACCCCGACAAGGGCGACGTGATGTCTGCGGTGGTGTTGCAGGCCGACGCCAAGTCGATCAAGGCGATGCGGCAAAACGCCGAGGCGGTGGAAATCAGCGGCGAGGGTCTCAAACCGGCGCAGTCCGGGCTAGCGGAAAACGCCGCGCCCAACATCCGGATCCGGCGTGGCGCGGTCATACGGGTTGCCAGAACCGCCAAGGGCAGTTGGGAAGTCACCCAAATGCCGGAAGTCGAAGGCGCCTTTGTCGCGCTTGATCCGCGCAACGGCGCCATCAAGGCGCTGGTTGGCGGTTTTGACTATGAGAAGAACAAATTCAACCATGTCACGCAAGCCTGGCGCCAGCCCGGTTCGAGCTTCAAGCCCTTTATCTATTCGGCGGCACTCGAAAAGGGCTTTACGCCGGCCACCGTGGTCAACGATGCGCCGCTGTTCTTCGACGCTGACTTCACTGGGGGGCAGCCCTGGGAGCCCAAGAATTTCGACGGCAAGTTCGAGGGGCCGATGACGCTGCGCCATGGACTTGCGAAATCCAAGAACATGGTGTCGATCCGTGTCCTGCAGGCTATTGGAGCGCCGTACGCGCGTGACTGGATCACCCGGTTTGGCTTTGACGAAGACAAACACCAACCCTACCTGACTATGGCCCTTGGCGCCGGTTCGGTAACGCCACTACAAATGGCCAGTGCCTACTCGGTATTCGCTAACGGCGGCTACCGGATCAACCCCTGGTTGATCAGCAAGGTGACCGAGCAAAGGGGCAAGGTACTGCTTGAAAGCAAGCCGCTGCCGCTGGACGAAACGGTACGGGCGATTGAGCCGCGCAACGCTTTCATCATGGCCAGCCTGCTGCAGGAGGTCACGCGTTCGGGAACCGCTGCCAAGGCACAGGCGACGCTCAAGCGCACCGACCTGTTCGGCAAGACCGGCACCACCAACGACTCGATGGACGCTTGG
>Ga0114974_10000753_pt1 | contig 26594 bp, 45 predicted proteins | sample S_130206_EF_Meta_FD_87318 | JGI IMG/M metagenome (GOLD analysis project Ga0114974, IMG submission 87318) | Freshwater microbial communities from Lake Simoncouche, Canada to study carbon cycling - S_130206_EF_MetaG | ecosystem: Environmental > Aquatic > Freshwater > Lake | place: Lake... | reverse complement strand
GTGTACCGCTGCTACCGGCCAGAAGGACCCGCCACATTGGCAGCGGCTGCCATGATGGCTTGACATACGTCAAGCAGCCTCGAAGTTTCAATGATCACGACGCTGTCGTGGTTGTTGCGTCTGTGCCACACGATCGGCACCTTCTCACCGCACTCGTCACGCGACTGCTTGATCGCAGCGTAGAGATCGAGTCGCTCAGTGCGCTTGCACTCGACGTGTATAGGCACGCCATCGAGCACGACATCAGGCGAGTCCGGCCCGCCTTGGTACTGCACGCCACGGCGTGCGGTCACGCCAAGCAGGCTGGCCAGCTCGGCCGCACACTCGCGCTCACCTCGCTTGCCCTTCTGACGGCTCATGCGTCCCATGGTGTGCCTCCATGACGGACGTCATCCACGCTCGCACGGGGTGCAACAGCACGTGGCCGCTCTCCTCGCCGTAGCGTGAACGAAGTGGCCCGCGTGGCCCGACCTGGTGCGAGTTGATCGCGGCCAGCCGGGCGTGTGACCCTGACCCAACGAACAGCGGCCCGCCACTGTCGCCAGGGGCGATCATGTACTCGAGCGGCGACGACCTGGCCTTGGCCGAGCAGGTGACGATCGGCCCGTCGATCGAGTCGATCGTCTGCGTGCCGGCTCGGAGCCGGCCGTCTGCGATCTCGTAGCCTCGCCCCATGGTGCCCGTCACGCCGTAGCCGGCGACGATGCAGGCCTCGCCGGCCGTGACCGTCTCGGCAATCTCCGGGTACCAGGGCAGGGCACAGTCCTCGGTCGTCCGCAGGATCGCCAAGTCCTCGCTGGCCATGGCCAGCCGCTCCCAGCCCGGGTGAACCACGACTAGGTCGACGTCCCGGGACGTATCCGCGAACGCCAGCCGCACGCCGTCGCAGCCGGCCACGACGTGTGCCGCCGTCAGCGCCCAGCGGCCGGCAATGACCACGGCCGTTGCCGTGTGCCGATGCCCCTCGGGGCTGCGGCAGCTCACCGCCGCCGTGTACGGCCGCATCTGCCGACCGAGCTCGAGGTACCGGGCATCCGGCACGCCGTCGTCCCTGGTCCCAGCGACGGCTGGGTGCGTCAGGGCTAGCGCGAGGATCACGACCAGGGCTCGCATGCCCTGACCGTAGCGGCGGCCGGCTGTCGTCGAGCGGGGCTGTGGTCACGACGCCTCCCGGCGTTTGGCGGCCAGCACGGCCTCGGTGCGACGCACGGCGGCTTGGAACTCCGGGTCGAGCTGCCGCTTGGGCTGCTCGCCGGCCGCTCCACGCTCGGGCCTCGCGTCGTCGTACTGGCCGCCCAGCACCCGCCGGACAAAGCCGCTGCCGCACAGCTGCACGAGGGTGGGCGGCGTTTTGAAAAACCGGCACTTGGGCAGGTGGGCGATGGCCTGCACGGCCTCGTCCAGCCACCCTGGCTCCGCCAGCCGCTCCTCGAGGCCGTCCGGGGGCTGCGGGTGCTTCCACGGACGTCCCGGGCCGGCGTTCCAGGCCGTCCGCAGCCGCTGCCAGCCGTCCTCGGTCTGCGCAGCCTCGCGCGGAGGAGGAGGAACTTCTTCTCTCCTCTCCTCTCCTCTGCGATGCGCGAGCGCCGGAACGTCCGATGCGCGCGCATCGGAAGGTCCGATGGGGCGTTTTCGGGACGGATTCCGGTCCTCGTACGACCGTGCCCGGTCGGCTTGCTGGGCTCTCGACTTGGCCGCCTGGCTGAACCGGCGGTCCCATCCTGGGACAGCAACGGTAGCGGCCGTCTCGTCGATCTCCAGCCACCCGACGGCCGCCACGGCCCGCCAGAAGGCATCATCACCGCCACACGTCCTGACAAGGCGTGGCAGCGTCATCCGAGCCACGCCGTCGTGGCAGTGCATCGAGGCCCAGCCCCACAGCTGCAGGAGGCGGAATACGACGACCTCGACCGGGTGGCCGGTCTCGTCGATCAGCTCCTGCACCTCCGGTTTGGCCGGCAGGGCGAGGTCGTAGGCGATCCATTCACCGGCCATCCGTGCTCCTTATTTTGGCAACAGCCGCTTGTTAAGCCGTTCGCAATAGTCTGCAGCTAGAAGCAAGTGAGCCGCCAAGAGCCGACATTGATCCGGCGGCAAAACGCCGTGCTCAGTCGGGTGCAGCCGAACGCCGTAGTCTCGCTCGTTCCACACGTTAGTTACTTCGGCCCAGCAGTGCCCTACGTCTAACACTTCGCCTCGGTAAGTCAGATACATTTGCCCCTCCACTCCGCCCCGCCGCGTCGAAGCGGCGCCGTGCCTATCACGAGGGCGGCGCGATTTACTTGTCTCGGTACGACCACGGGTCGCGCTCGTTGACCCGTGTAAGCATTGCGGTAGGTGCAGATAGCCACCGGTCAATGCACCAGAGCCCTTTCGCCACTGACTTCTCTTGCGTCGCCCAGTCGCAAAAACCTCCAGAACGAACGTCCGCCATCACGTCGCTAAACAACTGCACGCAATCCTTCCTGCGGCCGTCTTTTGCCCCACCGTCAAGGATGTAACGCTGAAAGAAGTCCATTACGGCTGGCCCGTGCTTATGTGCTGCCATCAGAAAACAGCAGACAACTGGGCCTATCATTCGCTTGCTAGCGCCAGCAATTCTGTCGAGCAGGACTATTTCTTCACGAAAAAACGCCACCTTTTCGTACACCGACAACGGTTTGTGTCGCGAATGCTCTACGTAGAACGCGTGAGCCATGCTTACGGCATTACTGAACTTGGCCTTGCGAACGAAATCGCTAACTGGAGTGATTTCGTTTTCCCTCAACGCTCCGAAAAGACGGTCATTCGATCGCTCGCCCTCTTCTTTGCTGTTAAAGTGCCCATATAACCGCTTTGCCTCTTCTATGGAGTCAACCACGTACACTCGAACATCAATGGACTCCGGGGCGGTTTCAGGAGACTGCATCCACTTGAGGGCACGTGTGTGGCCCTCAAGCTTGCATCTGCCAGCCCCCCATTCCGCCATATGGACAAGCGTGTGGGCCGCTTCAAGAGTATTTAGGTGCCTTGCTTTCGCCGCCCTGCTCTCTGTGTCTCGTTGCCTCGGATTGTCTGGCACTGAAGCCCACTCTTCAGGCGTCATGGTTGTCATAAAGGTTTCGTGCTGTTGTGTTGCTGCTGTTGACATTCATCGGCTCCTTTACTTCGTCAGTTACATTTACCCGACCTCGCCGCACGTCAACGCGACGCCGGCCCACACCGATACTCACATTCCCCACCGGCCACCTCGCGCCCCGTCTTTTCGATTAGCCCGGCACGCCGCAGCTCGGGCAGCCGGTTCGACACCGCGGCAACCGTGATGCCGGCCCGCCGTGCGATCTCCGTCTGCCCCGCAGGCCCGGCCGCCAAGGCCTCGACCACCAGGCGACGGTGACCGGCCAGCGGCGCACGCTGGGCGGCCTTGTGCGACGTTGGCGGATCCGTCCGCCTGGCCGCAGCGAACAGCGGCAGCACGGCCTCGGGCTCGCGGTAGTAGTCGCTCACGCCACCACCTCCGCAGCCTCTCGCAACTTGGTTGCCTGCTCGAGCAGCCTCCGGCCGATCTCCTCGATCTCGCCGGCCATGGCGGCCTCGGCATCGACGGCACGTGCGTGCCACTGCGGAGAGATTCGGTGCCTGGTTTCTCCGACGTCGACCCACTGGCCGCAGTCCGACACCGTGCCGGCGTACGTGCTGACGAACACGCCGTCTTTCTCCACACGATCCGCCCGCCATGCCTTGTAGACCGTCATAACTCACCTCCTGTGTATTAGCCGGCGTGACGTGCCGGCGGACGGTCGGATCACCAGCCTGTGGATACCGGCTCCGACTGCACTGATACAAAGCCTCTGGAGTGCGATGGCTGACCATGCAGCTGATGACCGCAGCTGCTTCGACCAGGTCTGGCCGTCATGCAATCGGTGCTCCGTCTGGTAGTGCCTTGCCCATGTACGAGAGCTGCACGACGCCGCCGTGCTGCACGAGTCGGTAGTGGTGCAGCTGCCCGCTCCACGGCATGTCGAGCCTGGCCGGGTACTGCTCGCCACGCCGCGGCGTGTACGGCATCCCGTCCCACGGGCCGCCGTAAAACTGGATGGTGCGGTCGTCGTCAAAAGGGGATGTCGTCGGCATCGCTCCGCTCCGTGAACTCGGCGTGCGCCTTGGCGGCCGGCGTCCGGGCCGGCGCCCGCTTCGGCTTCGCCTCGGCCGGCGGCAGCGCCTTCTGCGGGGACGCGTGCCACCTGGTGATCCGCTGGTACTCGGTACCCGTGGCCTGCGCCACCTTGTTCTCGATGTCCACGGTGGCAACTCGCCCGACCAGCGACTGCTCGTCCCAGTCCTCGCCACGCTTTGGTGGCGACACGCCAGCCGACCGGCAGACCGCCTCGAGCAGGCCACGCCACCGCAGGTTCACGATGGCCTCGACCGGGTAGTACCCAGCCTTGCTCCACGTGACGACGAGCGACGTACCAGTCGGGTTGTCGTCAGCGACCCTAAACTTCAGGTCCTTGATCTCGGCCTTGACGATGTCGCCCGTGTGCCGACCCGTCGGCACCTTCTGCGTGTGCCCGTGGTCCACGGCGGCTCGCGGCTCCTCGTCCCAGTTCCACCACTGATCGAAATTCATGACTTGATCTCCGGTTCGTGTGCCTGGCCCACCCTCACGCGCAGCGGCTCCAGCAGCTCGCGCACCTGATCCACAGCCTTCGTGCCCGAGATGCGGCGGACGTGCCACCGACGCACCACCTCGGCTACCTGCTGCATCAGCTCCTCCGACTCGGCCCGCTTGGCGGTCCACGGCGGCACGTCATGCCACGCCATCGGTCACCTCCTGCGGCTCGATCGCGTCGTGCCGCTCCTTGACCAGTACTGCCAACGCCTCGCCCTGCTCGGCCGTCAGCTGGCCGTCTGACAGCAGTGCGTCGATGCGGAGGTCGATCTTGCCGAGCGTCCGCACGCTCTTGGCCTCGGCGATGTACCGCACCACCTGGTCGTACAGCTCGGTGTCGATCCGCTTGGCTCCCGTGCCGGTGAACAGCGGGGCCAGAGCCTCGATGGTCATGGGCAGCTCTTCGCCCAGCCCGTACCGGTTCTTGGCGTCGTAGGCCGCCGCACGCTCGGCGTAGACGACGCGGTCTTTGCCACCAATCGCCTTCCGCTTCCCGTCGCTGCCCTCGATCAGCCGCATGCGGTAGTTGGCGAAGAGCAGCGCGTCCGCCCATTCCTTGACGATGGGCGACACCTGCTTGGACAGCCGCAGCTCGTAGCGGTCGTAGCCGTCGGTCTGGTCGGGCGGCGACGTCCTCTGCACCTTGGCGTGGGCCACGAGCAGCACGTGCAGACCGGCACGGTGCAGGTTGTCCAGGCCCTCGACGAACCGCCCCATATGCTCGGCCACCACCGTGTAGCCCTTGCCGAAGCCGTAGTCCTCGATCGACTTCTTGCCGTCCTGCTTGCAGACGAACTCGACGAGCGCCCGCTCGGCCCAGTCGATCGAGTCGATGACGATCGTCTGGTAGCCGTGCTTCTCGACGGCCAGCTCGGCCACCGCGCCCCGCAGGCTCGGCCAGTCCTGGCACGCGACACGGTCGACCTCGAGCTGCTTGGTGCCGTCCTCGGTGTCGAGAAACAGCGGCGTCGGAAACTGCGCCGCCAGCGTCGTCTTACCGATGCCCTCGACGCCGTACAGCACGCACCGCACGGGTGCAGCCTGCTTGCCTTTCACGATCTTCACTTCACGTCCTCCTGTTGAGTTGGTTCGTCCTCGTCCCACTGATCCATCGCGATCCTGTCGAACACCTCGCCGCGGAAGATGTCGACACGCTGTGGCGCGCGAAACGCCAGGCGGACGACGTTGCCGCGGATCTCCTGCACCACGATTTCCATCCGTGCATGCGGCACGACGACACGCTCGCCCTCCGCTCGCGTGAGCACTAGCACGTAGCCCTCCTTAGCGCGGCCGGCCGCACTCCGTCACGACCGACCGCAAACAAAACCATCCGTGATCAGGCCAGCGATCCGTCGCCGACCTCGCGTCCTTGCGTATCGCCATCGACGAAGAGGCTCTGGCCACGCTCGGCGCGGCGACACATCTCCTCGACCTTGTCTTGCGTGCCCGGCGCCGCCGTCGTCGGCTCAGCCGCGTCCATGGTCGCGCCGATCTCGTCGCGGACCTCGATCAGCTCGTCGATCGTCACGGTGAGCGCGTCGTAGAGCAGCGTGCGGTCGCCGCGAGCCGCGCGGGCCTGGTACGTCTCGCCAGCGTTCGACTGGCCACCGGCCTTTGATGGATCGCCGTACAGCCGCACAATGGCGCACAGATGCGCGTGGCAGCGAGCGACGCGGTGCAGCCACCTCACCAGAAGCTGGCAAGCCCGAGATCGGATGCGCGTACGACGGTTACGTTCGCTCGCCGCAGCCCGGCTCTCCTGCGTCGCTCCTGCTCGGACCAGCGCGACTGCACTTCCAACGACCGCTGGCGTATGGTCGCCTCGTCCGGGTCCTTGGGGCCGGGACGTGGGTCCGTCCAGCCGAGCTCCCGTAGCCGGCGCGAGATCGACGAGGTAGTCGACGCCGTAATTTCGGCGATGCGCTCCAAGGGCATATCCGCCGCCCACTCGAGGAGCTGCGTATCCGTGACGAGCGCGAATGCTCGGGGCATCGGCGACTCCGGTCGGCATGGCGTATCCCTCCGCCGCACGCCGTCGTGACGTGACGGGGGCGGATGCTACGGGGACGCAATAACTGCCGTCAAGAGGAGTTTGTACGTCGCCGTAAAAGCCGGAAAACCACGTAAAACGACTACGTGGTCAGCTGCTCGACCTTGATGTCGAGGGTGCTAGCCAGTGCTAGCACGGTCCCGATCTTGGGACTCTTGATTCGACCAGTAAGGATGCGGTTCAGCGTCGGCACCGTGATGCCGGCCCGGTCAGCTACCTGGTCGATGTGCAGCCCTCGCTTGGCTGCCCACTGCTCGATCCGCTGACCGATCAGGCACCGCTTAAGGACACGTGGCCGGCCGCCTGCGTGACGTTTGTGGCTTGCGGTCGCCATTCCGCGGCTCCTCCCTGAGCGCTTTGCCTTTTCGGGCGTAGATCCCGATGGTTCCAGTGGGCCTACCGGGGACAGGGTTGCGATCCCGTCGGGATTGCAACGTTTGAAAGTGGCGGGGACAGGATGAAACCCCGCAAAACCGGCCGACCCGCACAGCCCGCACGACCGGACTCCCTTCGACGGACGGAGCGCACCCGCACGGACGCGTGACCTATCCCTGAGTAGGAGGATCACGCACCATGACTCTCGACGCGTTTCTCGACACCGTGTACGTGCCGCTGCGACTGCGCGGTAGGTCGCGCGAAAGTGTCCGCCTGCTGCGGCACGCCATCACGCAGTTTTCCAAGTGGCTCGGACGAGCCGCGCTCCTCGAAGACCTCGAGGACCTGACCGTCAGCCAGTTCCTCGCAGTGCGCGGCCAGCGGCTTTCGCCCAACAGCGTGGCCCGCGAGCGGTCAGGGCTCTTGGCCCTGTGGAACCTCGCCCAAGGCCGCGGCCTCGTGAAGCTCCGCCCGTCGGTCTCCCCCGAGCTGGTGCCGCAGTCGACTCCGCGAGCGTTTACGACGGACGAGCTGGCCCGGCTCGCCGACGCCGGCCGGCAGGCGAGCGGCTGGGTCGGGCCGGTGCCTGCGTCAGTGTTTTTCCCAGCGCTGATCGCCGTGGCACTGGAGACCGGCGAGCGGATCAACGCGATCCTGTCGACGCCCCGCATGTGCTGGCGTCGGCCGACGCTCACCGTGCCGGCCTACGTCCGTAAGGGCGGACGCCAGGAGCGTGTTTACGAGCTGTCGCCCGAGGCCTCGGACCTGGTCGACCGCGTAGCGGCCCATACGGGGCCGACCGTGTTCTGGTGGGTTTCGTCTGGAACAGCGCTTCGCAAACGCTGGAAGACCATCACGAGGCGCGCCGGCCTCGGGGACGGCCGCGAGGTCCAATTTCATGCCCTGAGACGCTCAACCGCCTCACATCTGGCGGCCGCTGGACTCGATGCGACGGCATTCCTCGGACATTCGTCCGATCGTATCACTCGGCGTAGCTACCTAGATCCTCGCGTGGTCGACGCTCATCGCCCCAAGGCGTGGCAGGCCATGCCGCGAATCTTTAAGCCCGATGACCACGAGCCGCCGGCTCGCACCGCGTGAGCCAGTAGCGTCCCCGGACGGGTCCGGAGTTGCGATCCCCCGCGTCCATCCTTGCGGGTTGTGCCGGCCAAGGCCAGACTGCCGCCATGCGGATCGACACCGACGACTACGTCACGTGCACCCACGCCGCCGAGCTGGCCGGCGTGTCGAGGCAGTGGATGCGGCGGCTGGCGGAGGACGGGAAAGTGCGGGCGGTCGTGATCGACGGCTTGCTGTTCGTGCACCGAGCCGACGCCCTCAAGTTGTCACGTGACAACGGCCGATGAGTGTGTTGTCACCTGACAACACCACAGCCAAGGAGGGCTACCATGTCGATCACAGTCTGGCTCGAGCTGTTGCTGCTCGTCGCTCGCATCCTGTCGGCCGGCGGCGCGTTCTAGGCGGCCCGCGTCCTCACCTGGAACGCCAGCCGGCGGATGCCGATCCGGTGCTCGGTGCTTGCAAACCACAGGTTCGCCACCTCGACGACGCAGGCCAGCACGATCAGGTTGACGGCCTCACCCTGCTCCTCGGTCTCGCACCGCAGCTCGAGCACCTCGCGGACCTTGGCGGAGATGACGCCGATGGCATCTAGCGCCTCGCGGCCGGCGCCGGCCGCCTCCGCCCGCCTGGCCAGGTCCGCCATGTGGCGCTCGGGCCAGTGCACGAGCGTGGCGTCGACGATCGCGGCCACCTCGTCGGGCAGCTGCAGGGCAGGGCCGCCGACGCGGTGCCGTACCTCCGCCCGCAGCCACGTCAGGTCCATGCCGGCGACGTCGCCCACGGGAGCCTCCAGCATCATGGCGTGGCCGGCTTGCCATGCGTGGGCGACGCCGCAGGCATCGGCGCTCGTGGCCGCTTGCACGGACACGAGGCCGGGCACGGGCATGGCGTCCTGTGCCCGTCGCCGTGCACGATCACGCCGGTGCCGCCGCAGTCGCTGCAGCACGTGCCGTCCGGGGGAGCCGGGTCGGGCGGCACATCGGGCGACGTGACCATGGTGGCGCGTGCCGCAGCGATCGACGCGGCTGCCCGTGCCGACTCGCGGCCGATGTCGGCCGGGTCGGCGGAGAGCCACGTGAGAAACCAGACGATCCAGCGCCACATGTGTCACCACCCTCGTCCGTGATCGACCGCAACGTATCCGTCGGAACCAATGTGCGAGCGGATCTCGGCGTGCTGTGCCGGCGGCTCCTCGACGAACACGGCCACCCACAGGAGGCTCTTGGCGGCCTTGGCGATCCACCGCAGCACCGGGCGGTCCTCGAGCGGCCTGGGCTCGCGGGACGCACCGGAGCCGGCGTACCAGCCGACGGCCACGGCGATCACGACCATGGCCACGAGTCTGTTGCGGTCTGTCATTTGTCTTCCTGCGGTGGAGGCTGGAACCAGTCGCCGTTGTCGATCTGTCGGTACGCGAAGCCGTCGACGCTGCCGATCGCGTAGGAGTCACCTTGTGCCAGGATTCGTTCGATGGCCGACTTCTCTGCCCAGAACGTGCCGTCTGGCTGGTCCGGTGGGAATTTCCCACCGCCCACGTAGTTGCCCCATGAGTTGCACACAAGGCCGCCCGTGCGGTTGCCGAACCGCACGCCGATCACGCACATCTGGTGCATCCACGTGCCAGACGCGGCACAGAAGCCGTCGGCATCGCGGTTGCCGCTGTTGAAACCAACGGACGACGCGATCGTGACCGGGTAGCCCGAGGTCACCGCTGCTACCAGCTCGTCCCATGTCTTGACCGCCACGACGTGCCGGCACGGATGCCGCTTGGCACGCGCGTCGAGCTTGCCGTCGTCGCCCTGGCCGCCGCAGCCGTATGCGCCCCACGCCTTGGCGCGGGCCTTGTCGTACGTCCGCAGGTCGTGCCCCAGCACGTCCTCGCGGTACACGACGCCCCAGTCACGCAGCCAGCGTGCCGCTCCCCAGCCGGTGGCACCGTCGCTCCACCCGCCGACCGGCGACCGCCCGGAGCCGTCGCGGCCGCGCGCCTCGACCCGGGCACCGCCGTATATCGCTTCGCTGGCCGGCATCTTGGGCGGCTCGGCCAGCTTACCGGTCGCCCAGTCCACGGCCTCGGCGCAGTAGACGGCGTGCATCGCGCCCCACGACACGCAATCGCCGATGCCCTGGCGGCCTACGACGAACGGCGTGCCGTACCGGGCGCGGTGCGCTCGGTCCATCTGCCGGTACAAAAACGTGTCGACCGGCACGGCCTGACGCATGGCGTCGGCGCCGGCCTGGGCGAAGTAGGGCTCGGGCAGCTCCTCGAGGAACCGGGCGACGCCCTCGGGGTCTGGCACATAGCCGGTCAGGATCGCCGGCTGGCGCACCTCGCTGGCCGCCCACCAGAAGGAGAGCACGAGCCATGCGGTCAGTGCCGCGGCCGCCGCGAGACGCCACGGGTGCTTGCGAGATGTCACCTGGCGGCCTCCGCGGCCCGGGCGACCTCACGGTAGGCCGACACCCACTTGGCCTTGGCCTCGGGCGTCAGCGGCCCTCCTGCGGTGCCTGCGAAGGTGTTGAGGTGATCCTCGATCGCCTGACGGGCGACTGGATGCTTGGACCCAAGCGACTCGCCACGGCACAGGAGGACTCGGCTGCGGACCCGCAGCTCGTCGAACGCCACGCCGGTGCGGATCAACGGCTCGGGCTGGGTGGCGTCCCACTCGATCTCGTTGGCCAGCTCGGTGCACAGGGCGGCGACGAGCGCCGCGTCCCGGGCGGCGTCCGGGCCGACGAACTTGCCGCGGAGGCTGAAGGCAGCGTCCGGGGCAGGGGCCGGCGCCGGCGTCGCCGGCGAGCTGGCGACGTACGACCAGGCTGCAGCCGCGATCAGCGCGGCTGCGGCCAGGTGGCGGCTGTCGAGCTGCGGCCACCGCCACTCGTGGTAGTGCGCCTGAATCCACGGCCAGGCGAGCGCCACCGCGGCCACGGCGACGAGCAGGAGCGGCATCATTCAGCGGCCCTCGTGAGCGGCAGGACGATCTCGATGGCACCGCTGGCGATCGCCAGCACGAGCGCCCGGATGGCGGGTCGGGCGAGGATCCAGACCGGCCAGACGACGACCGGGACTGCCTTGTCCGCGAGCTGGTCGAAGAGCGCGGCCACGGCCTCGAGCACGAGCGCCTTTTTCTCGGAGCCGCTCATGCCGAGCACGGCGTCGAGGGTCTCGACCGACAGCCGCAGAAGTGCGATCAGCAGCTCGCCAAACTCCGCCCACGTAATGCCGCCTGCGGCTTTGGCCTTGGCGACCTCGAGGAACGCGGCGACCTGTGCCAGCAGCGTGGCCTCGCCTCCTGCCGCCATCACCGGTGCGTCGGAGATCATGCCTTTACTCCAGCGAGGACGATCTCGTACGTGGCGGACGCCGATCCGCCTTCGATGACGATGTTGCCGGCGTTAAACCACTTGTTGGTGGGCGCTGTGCCGGCGGTCCACAAAAACACCGCACCGGGCGGCAGCCCGTAGTTAGCGCCGGCGATGTCGTAGGTCAGCGTGACCGTCGCCGACTGGTTGCGGACGTAGATCAGCTTGACGCTCGCCAGATTGAGCGTGCCGGCCGTCCCGAAGACCGACAGCGGCAGCGCCGTCGTGTTAATCGTGTCGGTGGCCGAGATGCCGACGGTGCGCACGTCCCGCCAGTAGCCGTTGACCTGGCCGGCGCCGGTGCCGTCGGCGAGCGACAGCGCCTGTAGCACCGACGCGGAGTCGGTGACGGTCGTCAGCGTCAGGTCGTCGACCCATGACGCCGCGAGCCGCAACTGCCCGGTGATCGTGAGCGTAGGCATCAGGTGGGCGCCACCGAGGTGCCGACGAGCCAGAGCGAGTAGCTCACGGCGGCGGCGTTGGGGTTGGCGATGTAGAGCAGCTGGTTGGACGAAGTGACCGGCCAGGCGTTGATGTGGTTGATCGTGAACCACTCGGAGCCGGGACCGATCTCGACGGCATATGCCACGGTTGGCCGGCCCGGGTCGCAGCCGACGCGAATCTTGCGACCGCTGGTCGTCTCGTTGTTGACCACGCGGACCAGCCGTAGCTGACGGAAGTCGTAGGCGACCGTCACGCCGAGCGTGGTCTGCGTGATCGCTCGGACGTCGATCTGCTCGAGCGTGTTGGCGGCAATCGTGCGGTTCGCTGCGTAGACCAGGTCCGCCTGCCGGCTGCCGCTGCCGTCAGTGATCGCGTACGTGTTCTGGTCGGTCTGCGCCGACACGGTCGTGCCGATGTCCTGGTCGACCGTGCGGTCCCAGATCATCACGGTCCGCATCGTCGCGGTCAGTGTGTCAGCCATCGAAAAGCCCCATCTCGATGGCCTGACGGGCGACCGACGGCTTGACGCCCAGCCGAAACGCGGCCAAGGCGATGTCCTCAGGTGACAATCGGGGCGGCTTCTTGCTGGTCAGCTTTCCCCACGTCTGCTGCGTCGGCGTGTAGACCGCGGCCAGCGACACAGCGTCGGACGGAGACGGGATCGCCTCGCGCTGGCCGCTGCGGTGCCGGTAGTGGGCGATCACGCTGCCGTCCTCCATGCCGTCACGGTACGGCAGGACGGCGGTCGGTCGGCAGGGGTTATGGACGCTCGGACTCGCGGTACAGCACCAGGGCGATGATGCTGTAGGCCGCCATGTCGAGCAGCGTGTCAGGGATGCCGTCGAACTCGACCTTCCCACGGCGAAAGTAGGCCCGCAGGCGGTGCATCTTGTCGGCCAGCCGGATGACGCAGCCGGCCCACGCCGGCACGTTCACGTAGTCGGCGCTCGTGCGAATGTTCGACAGCGCGTCCTCGTCGACGCCGTAGTCGAGTGTCTTGCGCAGGTGCAGCTCACGCAGCTCGTCGAGCACGGCGAGGAACTCGGCCGAGCCAGGCCGCAGCGACGACTCCCGTGCCAGCCGTGCCGGCTTGGCGTCCTCGACTGTCTGCTTCCAGCCGGCGGCCGCCGCACGCAGCTCGGCCTCGCCACGCAGGATGTAGTCGACCGGGATCGTACGGCCGCCGTCGCAGCACGGCGTCGGGTCCGATAGCACACTAGCCGCAGCGGCCTGCGCCGGCGGACAGCCCGCCAGGGATGCTGCCATGCCCTCGTGTCGTGCCGTCACGGCCGCCCGCAGGGCAGCGTTGTCATCGTCCAGTGTCACCGTGGTCCTCCTGGTGGTGGTCCCGATACGTGCATGCTCGACAGCCCGCCGCCGCGCTCGTACACAAACAACTCCATCGCCTGCCTGTTGCCCACGAAGCCCTGCTGTGCGTGCCACTCGTCAGGCGGACACAGGGCAGGGGCCACCCGCACGAGCACGCCGTCGATCGTCTCGATCGGCCGACTCCACTCGGCGGATTGCTGGTGGTAGTGCCCGGTGTGGATCTCCCGGTAGGGGCACTGGCTCCACAATTCCGCCGCCTCAAGCGCCATGAGCTGCGGCAGCCGCTTTTTGGCCCGGTGGCCGTGGCAGAAGCCGAGCAGGTTGCCGGCGTGGTGCAGGTACTTGCGGGGCGTGAACGTGTCCTCGATCCGCACCCGGCGGTCCTTGCGGAAGCGCTCCTGCAGGATCCGCAGCCACGCCCATGTCAGCGTCTCGTCGTGGTTGCCGTGCACCGTGAGCGTGTCGGTCGGGGCGATGTCGCCGGCCAGGTCCACGACACGCAGCAGCTCGTCGGTGCCGACCTCGATCATCTTCTGGAGCCGGCCGTCCCGCTCAAGCGGCGTGCCGCTCGTCGTGGTGCCGCTCGGCGTGTCGTAGTGGTACACGTCGCCGAGCGTGGCCACTGTCAGCCGGCTCGGCCGCATGGATGCGGCGATTGACAGCAGCTCCTGAGACGCCTCACGGATGAGCGTGGCCGCGATGCCGACGTCGTAGTCCTGCTGGCCGGTCGTGCGAGCCCACGCGTACTTGCCGAAATGCGGGTCGGCTATCACGAGCACCGCCCAGCGGTCGCCCTTGACGACCTTGGCCTTCGGCCGGGTCGGCCGCACGATGTCGCGGCTGGCCGCTGCGATCATCGCCTCGACGACCTCACGCACGCCCGGGCCGGCGCGCGGCTTCAGCCGCACAAAAACGCGAAACAGCTCGGTCACCACCGGCTGGCCGGTCGACCGGTCGACAGACATGCCTTCCCACTTCGTGGCCTCGGACGCCGCGACCTCGTACCTGGTCATGTCGGCCTCGATGTGCCGCAGGAGGTCCTCGACCGTGCGGATCGTGCGCGAGACGCTGCGGGCCTCGACGGTGTCGCCGTCGGTGCGTTGCGTGATCTGCTCGGTGTCCTTGCCCGGCGGCACGTCGGCTGCCGCCTCGGCCAGGACGGCGTCGGCTAGTGGCTTCGTCGTCCGATCCACGCCTCGACTCCTTGGATGCCGCAGATGTCGTGGCCGAGCTTTTGGCACACCGTCACGATCGCCCGGGCGAGCGCTCGCTTGTGCATCGGCACTTGGCCGGAGCGCCACCGATCCCGCAGCTCCTCGAGCTGCCGCAGGTCGGCCTCGGGCAGGCGCATGTACCACGGCGCGTAACCGGGGCCTTTGTTCGCAGCAAGCGCGAGCACTTGGTCGATGATCGACGGCGTGTCCTCACTCGTCACGGCGGTAGCCCTCCTGCTCGAGGACGGTGGTCAGCATGCCGGCGAACTCGGACACAGCTTCCTCTGAGATGTCCGGCCACCTCGCGTGGATCAGCTCGTGCAAGAGCGTGTCGAGGTAGTCGGTGCCGGTCAGACGCGAGTCGACCTTGATCGTGCGCGTGGCGTAGTCGCACAGGCCGTACAGATTGCGCAGCCGTGCCCGGACGATGTGCCACTTGGCACCGGCGATCTCGATCGTCCGTTGTCGCCTCGCCATGCCATCACCCTACCTGAGATGGGCGACGGCCGGCCCCGGGTGTGGAATGTCAGCAAACTGTGTTGCCAGCAATGCTGGCTAGTTGATGCCGTACCATTTGGCGGCTTTGTTCAGCAGTCTCTCAATGCGGTCCTGCTGATCATATCCCCAGCGTGTGAGCCAACGCTGCCGAGACGCACAGCCACAGTTTTTGACGCGGAGCCAAGCTTGCACACGCTCCTTGGTGATGCCGACGCTAGTCAGCATGCGTTCAACGAATCCTCCCAAGTCCACACGCGGAAGACGACGCGAAGCAGCCACAGACGTGCTGTACCGCATGACGATGTCAGCGTATGCGTCGCGCGGCACGTCGTAGTGCGTCTCGCTAGCATTGATAGCGGCAGACTCAACCGCCTCTAGGTATCCAGGCGAGCGAAGATCTTTCGCAATCACGGCATCGCGGCTTACTTGCATGATTACACGCATGGGTCGGGATCGCAGTCGACGCCAACGCCTTGCCAAGTATTGCATCCGCCTTCGGCCACGTTCTCTTGGCACCCGTCGTCGCAGCACGCGCCGCAGTCGCACTCGGGCAGCGTTACAGACACGCTGATACGTAAAAGGTTGAACCACGCTATTACGGATGCGGCATCTGGCATGTTATAGCCTGTGTCTGGGATAAAACCGCTGCTTGCTGTGAGTTGCAGCGTTGTTTTGCTGCATTCTCCGGTTTTTTTTGCAAACAATTTGCGCATCACCAAATTTCCGTCATTTTCCGAAGTTACCTGAGCGTAAATTACTACTTGAACTCTACATGTGTTGCATCCGCATTCGTCTACATCGGTTATCGCAGTAAGACTGCCTGCAAGAAGACACGGAGTACCGGCCGTCGTGGTGTATTGATTTGGACCAACTGGCAGGTCATTGATGGAAAAGTCAATGCTGTGATCTCCGCATCCGTCGGATGGTAATGATTGCGGATTATTTATTGTCACAGACCCATAGCCTTGAACAGAAATAGTGAGTGCTGTGTAGGTGTTGTAAAGCCCAGCGCAATCGTACCCGGCATTGGCGTAGTGCGTGCATTTGCTGCATTCGTCTGGGCACTGCTGACAACACGCACTACACGTGCCAAACAGAAACCCCATCGGGTACATCCCGGCCGCCATGATCCACGACGACCACAGCACCAGCGACAGCGGGTCGTCGATCACGTTGAGCACTCCGCAGCGATCACGTACCAACTGTTGGCGCTGACCCGTGCCAGCATGACCCACTTGTTTGCCTCAATGTCGGCAAACTTGTTCCACGCCCGCACCTGGTCGGATGTCTGCTGCTCACTTCCCAGCTCGCCGGCCCACACCGTCACAGTCTGTGCGCTGCCCTTGGTCCAGGCCGATGTGGTCTTTCCGAGAACGTGCGATCGAGAAGCCACGCCGTCGGCCGCGAACCCTGGGCGGTTGCCGAGCACAATGTCGGCGGCGTCCTGGGCTCGGTTCCACGCCCGTGCCGAGATTGCGGACGCGATCGGCTGCCCAGGCTCGATCCGACCGTCTTTTCTGTTGGGCATCACCCAACTCCAATGCCGAGCAACGAAAAGTCACTTTTCGCGTATACCTGGTTGACATACACGTGTTTCGGCCGCTTGAGCAACGTCTGATCCGATACGCTGTCCTCGTACCTGACCCACATGTAGTCGTGACCGCCTTTTTCAATGTTGGATATTGTGCCGACCCTCAACTTCGGGATCGTTTGTCCGTCGGCATTGGCCTGAGCGATGAACTTGTACGACAGAGACCACGGGGAGTTGCCCTTCTCTTGGTCCCAGTCCTGGGATCCGTTGCACCCGATAAACAGTACCTCACCTGCCGCAAACCCGCGGAACGATGACGCATTCACTGTGCCAGTAAGCGCCGACACGTTTTTGATGTACTGAGTCGTGACGTACTGCGTCGGCACGTCATACGTTTCGGTCCATTGGAGCGCTGGTATCACAATGTCGACGCCCTGAACGCTGTCTCCGTCCACACCTATAGCGCCCTGCTGATCAGGCGCAGTGGATGGATAGCGCCTCTCTCTGCCGTATGTTCTGAGGGACGCTCCGTCTTCGACCGACGGTTGCTGCGTGATGTGCGTCGTTCCGCCTGAGGTGTCGAACGACCTCGAGCGGCGCAGTGGATCTGGCTTCTGATCGTCGTCGGCGCCGCGGCTGACGTAGTCCACTGTCAGCTGCCACGCCTCATCACCGAGGTATTCGAGCGTGTAGCTGTCTGCCTGCAGCAAGTTCAGTGGCTGGCCTGGATACTGCCAGTACATGTAATTCGTCCACAACGTCAAGTTGACGTCGTTGTGGACGGCAACGTCGTCGGTCGTGCCGAAGATTTTCCACGACTTCTTGTAATTGTTCTGCGATCGCTGACCAAGACGATGGATGGTGGCGGAGCGACTCGCAGCATCCTCGACCCATGTGTATGTCGGCATGCGTCAGGTCCCCACCAGTGCCGGGTCTTCGTCCGTGTTGTCCGCGATCCGCTCGAGCAGGTCGACCTGCTGCTGTGCCAGCGACTTTGCAAAACCAAGGCCGCTGGCCGCCGCCGCGGAGAACGTGCCGACCACCTCGCCTCGCTCCATGCCGGCGGCAGCGGCGCCTGCACCTTCGCGGATGCGTTGCTCGTTGCCGCCGGCGGCTCGCTCGGCTGCACGCTCCGCTGACGCTGCCAACGACTCCGCCAGTGCGGCCTCGGCGTCCTGTGTGGCACGGCGACGGTCGGCAGCTCGCTGAGCGTTGGCGTCGAGGCGGCCTTGAGCGGTCGCGTCGGCGTTGGCGTTCATGGCGTCGATATTGCGTTGCGACTCGGCGGCAGTCTGTGCGTTCTCCTGTGCTGCCGTCTGCGTGCGTCCGGCGATACCAGGGCGAGCCTGTGCGCGTGCCCTCGACCGCGCTGACATCTCGTCGTTGACCTTGGCGTTTTCTTTGGCAAGGTCGTAGCCGCGGGTGATGAAAGACTGCACATAGTTCCAAGACTTGCGGACGGCGGCCTCCATAGTGTCCCAGGCGGCGAGGATTCCGTTAATGATGTTGTCGAACGCACCCTGCAGGAGCGCGCCGAACGTGTTGGCACCCTGCGTGACGTACGACCACATGCCCTCCCACGTCGTGGCCACGGACGTGCCCAGATACGTGAACGTGTTCTGGAACCCCGCCACCCACGAGTCGACCTGCCCCATGAGGGACTCGACGCCACGCGCCCAGCCAGCCTGCAGCCCGAGCCACAGGATGTCCATGGCACCAGATAAGTTGCCGGCGGCCAGTTCCTGGTACACGCCGTCGAACGTAGCCGTGGCGGTAGCGCCCAAGTCACGCAGCACGCCCATGGCATTGGACCCGGCGTCGACGAACGCTCCACCGATAGCCGACGCGATCTGGCCGAAGCCGCCGGCTGCGTAGATAGCCGCCCCCGCCACGGCGCCCAATAGGCCTACGGCGATCGCCAGCGGGGCGTTGGCGGCCACCCAGGCGGCTAGGCTGGTCGCCGCCGCCACGGTCGTTTTGACGCCGTACAGCACCGCACCGGCCGCTGCCGAGACGAACGACGCCGCGAGCTGATAGGCGAGCTTGACGGTCGAGACGAGCGGAGACACAAGCGATGCGACGCCTGTAGAAAGTGTTTTGACTGCGAAGCCGGCTGCAGTAAGTGCAGCACCGGCCGCGACCATAGCCGCGCCGACCGCCAACGCCTGCTGAACAAAGACTTTGTTTTCGGAGATGTACTTCGACACCTGGCCGACAATCAGGGCCACCGACGACGCGAGGCCGGACATGGCTGGTGCCACAGCCGCACCGACCGTAAGCGTCACGGCCTTTAGCGCCGTCATTAGCTCGCCGATCGAGTCGTTGAGTCGTGCCGCGGAGTCGGCCGTCTCCTGATCCATCACGATGCCGAGCTGCTCGGCCTGCTTCATGAGCGCCCGGATGCCGCCGGCGCCGTCCTCGAGCATGCGCAGGAGCGCGGCGCCAGCACTTCCGAAGACGGCCATGGCCAGCGCCGCCCGCTCGCCAGGATCCTGCACCCCAGCCAGTGCATCCGACAGCGCGAGAAACTGGTCCTCCGGAGACATCTGCCGTAGCTCGTTGACGTCCACGCCCAGCCGCTCAAATGCCTTCGCGGCAGCCTTGCCGCCTTGCGCAGCCGTGTCCAGCGTCCGCTGCATTGTGCGGATGCCTTTTTCCAAGGTGCCGACGTCGGTGCCCGACTGCCCGGCCGCGAAACCGAGCGCGGACACGGCCTCCGTGGACATGCCGGTGCGCGCGGCCATCTTCTGCACCGCGTCACCAACCTCGGAGAATGCAGCCGCCGCGCCAGCGATCGGTGCCGTGATCGCGCTGCCGGCGGCCATCAGCCGGCTGCCGATGGACATCATCGACGAGCCGAGCTGCCCCATTCGCTTGTTGATCGTGCCGAGGGCCGCAAACAGCTTCTTCGGGTCCGCGCCGATCTCGACGTAGACCTTGCCCTGGCGGACTGCGTTGGCACTCATGTTTTCACCTCATGCCAATTTGGCCCGAGCAGCTTGCGGATCTCGTCGGGCGTCGCTTGCCGCGGCGCTGCCTTTTTCGCGAACGGGTTGAACTCGATCGGCTTGGCTTGCGGCTGGCCTTTGCTGCGGTGCAGGTTGGCCTGCTGACTCATGAGCCACGCGACCCGCCACCACTCCTGCTCTAGACGAGCGTCGCGAGCGGCGAAGAGTCCACGGATGGTCCATTCATCTGGGTTGACTCCGAGGATTCCTGCGGCCTCGTAGATGGCGTCCCAGATTGTGCGAGCAGGGACTCGACCGTCGTCTGTTGCAGTTGCGCCTCCGCCCGATTGGCCAGCTCGGCCTGCAGCTCGTCCATGCGCTCGACGAGCTGCTTGATCATGCGGCGAAGGCGGAGGGGGAAAAAATCGACCAGCTCCTCCTCGAGCGCACGCTGCGCCGCCTCGAGCGAGTCACCGCGAAGCGATTCCAGGAACTGCTCCTTCGTCAGCTGACGCTCGTCGACCTGTCGGCACAGGATCGCGTAGAGCACCTCGCCGATCGTCGTGTAGCGTGAGCGGATCACCTCGAGGGCGCGTCCGATCGTCGAGACGTCGATCAGGTCAAATGGGACCGACCGGTCGACCTTGCGGATGGACCCGTCCGGCTGCTCTTCGTCCTCTTGGATGTCGATGCGCACGAGGTCCTTGACCCTCGCGGCCGCGCCAACGGTCATGACGAGACGCCACGGGCGGCCCTCGTCGTCTTTGAACTCGCGCATGTCAGCTCCTGAGTCCCGACCTGGTCAACGCACACTCGACGGAGTAACTGGTGGCACCGTCGAGCGGGTTTGTCTCGCTGATGCTGGTCACCACGGCATTGAATGACCATCCGCCGGTGCCACCGCTGACGGCCACGAGCGTGCCGTTTGTCAGCTTGGTCAGGTCGAGGTCGGCGGAGTCGTTAATCTCGAACGACACGGTGGCGGCCCAGCCTGTCGAATAGACGGCCTGCTCGCGCGACCCATACTCCTCGATCTCAATCGTGCGGGCACTGCCGCTCCACGTGACGTTTCGCACGCTCGCGATGCTGCCGCCGACAGTCAGCGTCGCATTCTTGCCGAGCGTGATCGCCACGAGTCAGATGCCTCCCCGACGCGCGGTGATCGTGTACGTCACGGCGCCGTCGATGGACACGTTCTCGGTGACACCCATAACCACGAAGTTGCTCGTGGCGGTATTGCTCACGAGCTGCGCCATGACGCCCGTGGCGTCGTGGCACTCGATCTCCCAGGTCTGCGACTTGAATCCCGTGTCGAACGCCCGATAGCCGATTGTGCCGGTGCCGACGTTGCTGCGGTTGCTGACGTCGACGACCTCGGCCTCCTCGGTGTACGTGGCCGAGATGACGTCGGTACCGAACGGCGGGGCGCTCGCCGCCTTGAAGCCAAGGGTGATCGCCATAGTGGTCTCCGGTCAGGTCTGGGTCTTGAATCGCTGGGCGCTGACGGTGTACGTGATGATGCCGTCGATTGGCTGCGACTGGGCCACGTTGGTCACGACAAACTCGATGGTGTTGCCGGTCGTCGTGCCTGTGAGCGTGAACGTCTGACCGACGTCCTTGCCTGGAGCGTCGACGCACTCCACCTCGATGGTCTGTTCGACCATGGCCTTGACGAAGGTCCGAAACGTGTCACCGAACTTGGTGACGTCGACCTCGTTTGCGGTGTTGTTGACCGTGATCGACCGGGCGTTTGACAGGCCCGAGATCGTGACGTCCTTGCCGAGGGTGACGGCCATGTGCGGCTCCTGCTGGTGTCATTGGCAGGGTACGGGCAGGCGACGCGGCTGCCGCAGGGGGTGTGGACCGTTAGGCCGCGCGGATGGTGTCGCGGAACCGCGTAAAAATGCGGGCCACGACCTTCTGGACACCGGCGGCGCCCTGCATGAACGGCCGCTTGGGATAGCTCACTGACCGCGTGATCGTGGTCTTATCCCAGTTGCTCGCACCCCGGAATCCCTTGTGAGTCCACAGGATCGCGCCATAGTCGTAGTCGCCGCTGGAACGTCTCGGGATCGGCTTGCCGGCATCCCGCGCATCCTTCGCACGCCTGGCGGCGCCAACGCCGATCCGCCACGCCGTCAGCGTCAGGGACCCGCCAAACTCGTGCAGCCGGCCAAGCCAGTCGGACTTAAGTGTGCCGATGACGACGCTGCGTGTAGTCCCGTCCCAGTAGTACATGATGTCGTTGTAGAGCCAGCGCTTTGGCGCCCACGACTTTGGCGGCTTGCCGGCTGGCCGCGGCTTGCCGCTGCCAAGCATCGTGAGGTCTCGGTACAGGCCGTTCATGAACTCGACGACTGCCCCGGCCTTGACCTCACGCTGCCCGGCCTTGGTCCGCTTGGGTGCGTTTTGACCGATGCCTTTTTTCGACGCCTGGCGGATGTCCATGCCGGCCTTTTTGAGAGCCTCGTAGTTAGCTCGCTCAAGCAGCCGGTGCACCTTGGACCGGTCGAAAAACTGCCCCTTGACCCGCGCGGTGATCGCCCGCTGGCTCGCGGTCGCGGCCGACACTGGCCGGCGGTTTCCGCCACGTCTGCCGGCCATCAGCGGAAAGTCCTGTAGGTGGCCGTGATCACAGCCCGCCAGACGTTGCGGTCGTGCAGTGCGTCGTCCGGGTTTACCTCGATCGCGACCTCGACAGGCGTGGTCACGCCGCTTGGCCAGACGACCGCCTGGTCCCAGCTGTGTGCCCGGATCGCGTCCGCGATCTCCTCGGCCAGGTCCAGCATGTCGTCGGCCATCTCGTCCGACGGCGTGTGCCGGCCGACGAAGACGGTCGCCTGGTAGTCGTACTGGTGATGCGTGCGGTTGACTCGCTCGATCGTCAACGTGCCCGGCATCACCGCGATCACCGGGTCGACCATCTCCTCGATGGTGTAGTCCGGCCAGTTGACCCGCTCGACGGCCGGCTGCGTCGCCACCGACGTGAACGTCTTGGCGTCGAGTCCGTCGGCAAGAGCGTCGGCAATCTCACGCAGCGTGCTGCTCATGGGCCTCGATCTGCTCCACGTTCTTGACCAGCCGCGGGTCGTCCGGGCATCGTCGCACAGCCTCGCGGGCGTACCGCAGGGCTTGTGGGTGCTTGCCTAGATTCCAGGCAGCCACGGCAGCCAGGTCGTAGGCCTTGGTCACAGCGTCCGGGTCGGTGGCGTGCGTCGACTCACCAGTGGCCTGCATGGCCGCCTCGGCGAACGTCAGGCACTCCTGCCACTCCTGCCGCTGGTAGTGCACCCACGCGAGTTGCTGCCACGCGTCGGGCTCCGCCTTCGCCTCGTAGGCTGCCCGGTGCAGATGCCGCTCGTCTTGCGTCAGCCGGTACAGGGCGCGGTATGCGTACGACCGCTCCGTAGGCGTGCCCGGCAGGCCGAGGTAGTGTGCGAACGTCGCCGCGGCGGCCGGGTGCCCGACCCACTCCTGCTCGCGGGCGAGGTACCAGTGAGCGCGGGCGTCGTGCGGCGCCTCGCGGACCGCCACCTCAAGCAGCTCGAGGTCCGTCTTGTGCCGCTTGCCAGGCGTCCGGTGGTGATGGATCTCCAGACCGTCGGCAACGGCCTGCACCTTCTCGCCTGACCAGCACACGAGCCCCTCGTGCGTCGGTGCCGACCACCGGAACCCGCGGCGGGCGTGGACGCGGTCCGAGAGGAACACCAGCCCAGGCACGCCTGGCGACTTCCACGACCACACGTAACGGTACCGCAGGTTGTTGACGTTGCCGGTCCACGCCTGCTCGATCGCCGCACGCCACCCGGGCTGCAGCCGCTCGTCGAGATCCAGCCGCACGCACACGTCCACGTCGTCCGGCAGGTGGTACAGCGACAGGTTGTGCGCGTCGTCCCACCGCCACGGGATCACGTTGCCCGTCATCACCGTGATGCCGCAGGACCGCAGCCGCTCGGGCGTCGAGTCGGTCGACCCGGTGTCCGTGACGATCACGACGTCGGCGCCGTCGGTCGACTCCGCCCAGTCGATCGCGTGGGACTCCTCGTTCTTGGCGAGCGCGTACACGCCGATGCGCATCTTCAGCTCCGCTCGTAGATGATCAGAACCTCGGCGGTAGAGCCGCCGCAGTGCGGGCACGCCGGCGGGCACCCAAGCCCGCCCAGGCCGCGGCCGGTCGCTACGATCCGTAGCGACACGTCGTCGGGCACCGTGACCTGCGACGTGATCAGCTCGTGTTGACACGGCGGACGGATGTCCTCGATGACGTACACGCCGCCAGGCGCCAGATACGGCAGCAGCGTAGTGGCGGTGACCGCTTGGTGCTCCGCCTCATGCGACCCGTCGTCGACGATCAGGTCGAACATCCCGCCGCCGGCTTGACCAACCGCGGCCCGCAGCGCGTTGGGCTGCCCTTGGTCCGCCCAGTGGCAGTGGATGCGGCCCTCGTCAAACAGGTGCGGGACGTGGATGTCGAAGCCGATGATCGTGGCGTTGGGGAAGTAGTCAGCCCACATTCGCAGGGAGCGGCCGTAGTGCACACCCACCTCGAGCACCCGCCACACGTCCTGCCGGCGGTATCCGAAAAGCTGGTGGTACACCGGTGTGTACTCGTGGCAGAACTGGCCGGCGATCGTGTGCCAGCCGCCCTTGTCGGTGCCGTGGTGCCGGGCGAGCCCGCAGAGCGGTGTCATGACGGGCGGTACTCCAGGAACTGCGACGCGTCGTGATCGGCGCGGTACCACCGCACAGGCAGGCAGTCGAGGATCTCGACGTAGGCCATCGTGTTCATGTCCCACGACAGCCTTCCTGTGAGCCTGGCACGCAGGCTGGCGACCGTTTTGACGGCGTCGGCTACCTGCGGCACAAGTTGCCTTGGACACACCCAGCACGACCCACAGAACCGCCAGTGCGCCTCGCTGTCGTTGATGAGCCCCTTTTGCCAGCAGCCCGGCAGTGTGACCGCGTGGCATGGGCCGGTGTGCAACAGGTCGACGAATTGCCGCAGCACGTCCTCGGTCACGTTTCGCTGTTTCAGGCACGTGTATTCGACCCACGCGAACACGTCCACGTCCGGGTGGGCGATCGCTGCCAGTCGCATCCACTCGTACCGCTGCAGCAGGACGATGTTGGACAGCGTCATGTGGCCGGGCTCGTGAAACCGGTCGGACGGCGGATTGGCACACGACGGCATTAGGAGCGGGTTGTCCGTGAGGAGGTCGTACGCCCAGCAGTCCTCGATCGGCCACCCGTCGAACACGTGCAGGTGATCACCGATGGCGGCTTTCATGCGGTCGCCGTACGTTTGGCACTGGTCAGCCGTCAGATGGCGAGCCGGGAACGCGTTGGGCACAAACCCGCTGACGCACATGGCTTTCATGCTGCAATTCCCGTGAGGATCGTCTGGTCGTGGTCGGCGCGGTACAGCCGCACCTGCTCCGGATACCTGCGGGCCACCTTGGCCCACGTGTTGACCTCCCAGGTCGGTCGGTCGTGCGTCGCCGTGCGGACGCACTCACGGTGCCACCAGACGGCGGCCCACGAGGGCATCACGAACACGCCGCCGGCACAGATCCAGCAGGGCTGGCTGTCGTCGATCGGTGTGTCCGCCGGCCAGATGCTTGGCACCGTCACGCGGTTGGGCGGGTACCGATCGACGTGCTCGAAGAACTCACGCACAAGCTGCTCGGTCACGCCCGGCACGTGAAGGATGCCGTAGTCGAGCCAGATGAGCGTGGTAGGTTTTCCAGACTGAACCGCCCGCGTCAGCCACGCCGTCTTCTCGTGCTGCACGCAGTGGTACGCCAGGCTGTCCTTGCCGTCGGGTTCGACAGTCACGCCGTGCGACTCGTGGTGCCGGGCCAGCCAGCACGAGTCCAGCGGCTGGTGGTACGCGACCGTGGGCAGACCGATGCCAAAGAGCCGTTGCCCGAGCTCGAGGTAGTGGTCGTGAGAGCGGTGCGGGCTATCCAGCCGCACGTAGCCCGTCACGATCCACGTCCTGCAGGATTGCTTCACAGTCGACCTCCGTCAGCTCGCACACCCACGCCTCCGCGTCGTGCACGCCGTAGGACACGACGACGCGGTCGCCCTGAACCGCGAGGCCCGCCGCAAATTCGATCGTTCTCAATTCGCGAAACGCGAACCAAGGCGACACCCGCGCGAGCCGCAGGCCGGCGTCGAGCCAGATGAATCGATGCTCGTACACACGCTCCGAGCCGACGTAGCACACCTCGTGCACGCATCCGAGCCACCCATCTCGGAATGGCACGAGCTGTGACCCGCCGCGGAACCGTTTGGCCAGCGGCGTCGTCGCACCGCGCCTCGACAGCACGTAGCCGCCTGGCAGCTCGGGATTGGCGTCGACCGTGACCAGGTGGCCGTCGTGGTGGCAGCCGTAGAGCCAGCCGCCAGGCGCTGCGAGGATCGGCATCCAGTTTTTTTCGTGCTCCTGCGTCGACACGCTGTCGAGCACCCGCAGCTGCGACAGGGTCGCCGAGCGGACGTCGAGGTCCGCCGTGGCGATCCGGCATCGGCCGTCGGTCCACGGTGCGACGTTGCGCACAGTCGCCGACACGCCTATACCCGTTTGGGTATGCCGCAGCCGGCAGTCCTCGAGGCCGTGCACCGGGTAGCCGCTCGTCGGGTACTCCGGGGCGACGATGTGCCGCTGACTGACGACGCCGAGGTCCTGGTTAAACCGAAACAGGATGTTTTCGGTGCGGATGACGCCGCCGTCCGCCTCGGGCATCCGGTATTGGTGGTCGACGATCTGGTAGTTGCTGGACCGCACGATGCCGATCAGGTCGCCGGCCACGACAGCGATCGTCGGGTTGAAGGTCGACCACCCGTCGTGCACCGGCTCCACGGCGATCCTGACGTGCCGCACCTGCGGCACCAGCTCTGCCAGGAGCGGCGTGTACCACGCGCGGTTGCTGCGGGCGAGCTGCTCGGTCTCGACCGCCAGGCCGGGCACGGCCAGCAGCTGCTCGGCCGCGCGGCGGCCGGCGGCGATCTCGTCGCAGTAGTAGGCGTGCTGCAACAGCCCGGCGAGGTGCTCCACCATGCTGCAATCGTGACCAGCGGCTGGCCGGCGGCAGAGGGGGTC
>Ga0114974_10000749_pt1 | contig 26749 bp, 26 predicted proteins | sample S_130206_EF_Meta_FD_87318 | JGI IMG/M metagenome (GOLD analysis project Ga0114974, IMG submission 87318) | Freshwater microbial communities from Lake Simoncouche, Canada to study carbon cycling - S_130206_EF_MetaG | ecosystem: Environmental > Aquatic > Freshwater > Lake | place: Lake... | reverse complement strand
TTATCCTTTGCTGTTTTTAGTAGATTGGTGGATATAAGTCTCGGGTTACGAGGCTCTACAACATGAATAAACTCTACATTACGCTGTAGTTCCATTCTATCATATTGTTCTTGATGTTCCTTTGCTAAGTTCTCATAGCCGAACATCTGCGCTGCTTGTTCGAGAGTCATAACACACTTCTTCATTAGTGTATCAACTATACCGAAAGCATTCTCCTTAATACAAAATGTAGTAATATCCAGATTCTCAAAGCGTAGTTTACCATTCTCCATGGTAGAGTATAATGCTGAAGTACCAAAGGCTAGCTTATTTTCGAGAGATTCATGACGCTCACTATAGAAGTTAGATGCTTGTAGATACTCTTTGATTAGTTCACTACACTCACTAAGCCATCTCTTTGTCTTCGGGTCTCTCTTTTGTGCTCCTTGAGGCTCAAAGGCAAACCAAGAGGATTGCTTAGGGGTAGTCCAAGACATCATACCACCAGCAGCTATGTTAAGAGCATCAATAGGTTCAGTATCGAATAGATTCTGCTCTATCTCCTCGGGGCGGTACGTCATTTTGGTTATGTTCGCCTTGCGCGGTAGACAGTACTGCGCGATGCTTTGCCAAATCGTCTCCAACGGCCGCTTAATGTCGTTCAGTCTTCCAAACTCTTTTATTTGCTTGACCGCGAGCTGTTCTTCATTTTGTATCATAATAGTTATTTAGTCTATCTCAGCATAGTTCCCTGCAAACCTTGGTTCCTAGTAGTAGAAACCATCGCAGCGCTAGGCTGATATTGAGTCGACCCAGTATACTGATAAGGGCTCAATGGAGCAGGAGGTGCTGGGGGCATAGAACGTCTAGACATTCTACGTATTCTGGATAATAGTCTGCGATGTCTGGGCTCTAACTTCTGAGCCAATGCTGAACTACCGCGCTCACCCTTCTTCGTATTTTCTCCACCAGTTGACCCTGTATCCTCGGTCATAGTGCTGGTAGCAGAAGCAGTCTTAGCAGGCTTTTTGCCTGTAGTTGTAGTTGTAGTTTCTGTAGGACTTGGGCTTGTAGAAGTATTAGTGGAACCTAATGCTGTAGTAGTAGGGGCTGCTGCAGCAGCTTCCTCTTCTCTTGCTTCTACTCTTGCTGTTCTACGCATATCAGTACGTTGCAGCTTAGCTAATGCTCTCATGTTGGATATAAAATATTCGTCGGTCTCCGGTAGCTTATACCATGGTACATTTACACCACGAGATAATGTCCGGCTCTCCATACCCTCTACCGGGTTAGGCATACCAGGAGTAATAAGAGGATTTACCGGCGCTTCTTCACGCGACAAAGCAGTCCTACGCTTTTTCTTAGCTGCTACCGTAGGGTCATTGCCAGTTAAGGGGTTAGCTGTCGGAGGTCTCATAGCTGGGCCTGGACCGGCTACAGCATATGGACTATTAATACCATTGCTTGACATGGTAGAGGCATATTGAATGGGTTTGCGAACGTTAAGAGCTGTTTTGGCCATATAGTTATTTATGTCTTAGGAGATACATATTGCCTTTACTAAATCTGGATGACAGTTATACTGCTTCCCTATTTTATAATACGGCATACCGGTTGCTCTCAATGATTTAATCTCTTCAGTATGCTCCCAAGCAGCATTTAGTCGCCTACCTCTACACCGAGAAATCCTACCGGCATTATCTGGGCAGTTAGCATACTTACTCTTATTATATAATGAGGCGGTTTCCCAGGAGAGATTTAAATAATACTGCTCTCTCTCTTTTAGGTGAAAGTTTGTTGCTGAATCAGGCAATATCTCTAATAGGACTACTTTATATCCATTTTCTATAGCAGCTTTAAGTTCCGGCTGAGCCTCAGCATTACTACCTTTATTAGAATGCTCAGATAATCTTCTTTTTAAATCCTTAGTAGAGCCAATATATCTTTTCCCATCTGTAAACTCTAAACAATATACACATTTCATACTATAATATAATCTAGTTTAAGCGGAAATCTGCCTTTTGTGATGTTTGGCGGTTAATCTTATTTCTTTGTATTTCTGCGCTAGTTCCTTGAAACAGTCCAAGCTGGTGACTTTCAGCGATATAACGAAAGGCATCTGCTCCATTACTATAAATGTCATGCAAGGGTTGACCAGACTTCTCACTCTTCTTGTAGTTGGTTAAGCATTGTATCAACGAAGGTAGTGATATGCCATCTAGTCCTGTATGAGTATTATTACATCTTGTATGTATCCAGGTCCTAGGAAATAACTGACGCCAGTATCTGATGCCACTCCATACGCTATTGCACTGGGGAAGTATCACCGCACTCTTCCGGAACACTCCCGCTTGGCAGAGCTGTTCGATATAAGTCTTACCAGAGCCAATATCTCTACGACCAGCATCATGTGGTAGGAAGTTCTTTGTTATGTTAGTATTATACTCACGTTCCCATGAAGCTATCTTCTTTGCCACAGCGTCACAACCCGTGCCAGTAGTCGACCAGGAGTCATGTATCAATATATCTCTACCGCACTCCTGGAATAGAATACCTACTGTTGTATCAGATATGCCGAGATCCCAGCTTGTATACAATGGGTATTCGGGTTCATACTGTATCTCTCTTATTTTGCCCTGAGTCCTTAACGAAATCATCTGAGGATAGATTGCTCCAGTTGTGCTTGTCTGTATACTCTCTTCGAATGTAGAAGGATACTGCGAGTATATATCTTCTCCAATCTCTTTGCGTTTAATCTGGTACCATAATAGCTGCTCTGTTGTAAACTCTATGTTGTGAGACTTCTTTAACTCCTCTGCATACTTTAACGTAGGCTCCTCGAGCTTGGACTCATCAGCATTATCTATCTTATAGGATGGGTGTAGTTGCCAAGGCTTGAATAAAAGCTTATACTCAGTCTTTTCGAGTCTATCCTTGCCCATGCCCTCCAAACCTAACTGTAGTAAATCATAGAATACACCATGAGCGCCTTCTGCTGTAGACTCTATGATTAACTGCGCATCAGGTGCTACAGAGTTTAGTGAGCCTCTTTTAATCTTTGCAGCTCTATCTGGCGCATGAACACTCAGCGGGCCAAGCTCACTAACCCAGAGTAAGTTCGGAGAGGCGCCCATTGTAGTTGTAGATGCAGTAAATGAGGACCCATTTGACCATCTTAGTTCACTTTTACTCTCTGATACTAATGTTATTCTCTGCTTAATGTATTTCCACATCGCCCTAACGGCCTGATTTTCTGCGTGTTCCTCTGAGTTGTGCCATGCTATTTTTAACATTTCCAACTTATCATAGGCTGATACCTCTTTGTAATCCAATACCGATGCTTTGTAGTTCTTGTTAAACAGACAGTTATCGAGACACATTAGCGCGAGTAATGTGCTATAGCCGACTTTACGGCATTTTGCCACAATAATGCGCGGATGCATGACGTCAAGTAGCTCTTCTTGAGCTTCGCGCAACTTAAATGGTATAATAGTCTTACCATCTACAGGTGTTTCAGGTATAATACAATAGAAGTTATTGAGTCTCCACTTTTGGTCCTTTAATAGGGGGAGGAACGGGTTATTAGGAAGTATGTCAGACATATAGATTACTTAATCTAAACTGCTGTATTAGCGAAGGAGATCATCAACTGCCGCTGCCATTTCTGGGGTAATATTATGAGATACCTCAACTCCTCCAGAATGTTGTATTTTCTGCGTAAAGGCTCCTTGAAACTTACCAGCAAGTTCCATGGATTTTATCTTGTCATTGGCACGAACTTCGGGGTCCTCTACGAACTCTTTGAGTTTACATAGCATATACTCTACAGACATTGTGGTATTTTCACGAATCTCTGCGCGATATCTTTCGATTAGTTCAGAGATTTTTGGTGTTCTAAGGTAAAGACTAAGTTCTGTATTGTTAGTATTATCAGTTCGCTCTTTGTAATGCGGGAACGCAAGGAAGTATGCGTCCATGTTTTTCATATGGCCCTCAGTGACGAGAGATACGAAATATTCATCAGCGGGAGTTATCTTTTTGGCAAGGCTCATATTAATACTTATATCATATACAAAAGAAGCCTCCCAGAATCACTGAGAGGCCTCCCTTATGCGGTTTTGTGTATGAAAACAAACAGCCACTCGGCTACCTGCTATATAAAATATAATATCAATCTTGGGAGTTTCTACTTATTTGGATAGATTTCTCAACCCCTCGCGAGGCGATATAGAGAGATGACCAGGTTATAGTAAGCGTTAGCATGCTATCAATAACCATATTGGCAATATCAGTCCGGTCTAATGGCAATACAAACAGCGACAATAAACAAACAGTAATGTAAGTAGTCAGTATTGCTATTAATCCTGCTGGTCTAATAATGCTTGCGAGTCTCGATGATGTCATAATTATATTTATAATCCGAAATTTTGCAATGTCTGCCCAATAACAAACCACGCTATTAATGCTATTATTGCTTGTATAATGTAAGACCCTATCTCTTTTATCGTATCCATATATTATCCTAACACCATGTATAATAACCAAAGCATAAACATTATAATCATTGATTCTCTATCACAATTACTCATATCCATTTATTTTCCTCCAGACAAATTCTCAAACGATACGCAAAAGAACTGCTTGTTATTCTGCTCAGTATTTCTCTGATACCCAAGCCCTAAGAGTACTGTCGAGAACTTCTTCGCTAATTGTATCTCCTGGGGAGTCGCACCGCGGGTTAATGTGATGTACAACATAGTCCCTTTTATTTAGGTCAGCGGGTGGGTTTTCCTTAGCTGACTCTACGTCGGCACGAATATTTGCCATTGATTCAAGAAAATTGTAGTATTGCTGTTCAGCAGCGACGTATTGTTCGAAATTCATCATACTATTTATTTAGTCAATAGTATGCGCTTTACATTAAGAAAAAATGTAGATTGGATAATCCATAAGGTCATTAAATACATCTTCCTTCAACTCCAACTCAATATTCCTCTCATTAAAGAAGTCTGTAAGTTGCCATAACTCAATATTAACCGTCTCGTACTTATCATGGAGCAGTCGACGAGCGGTTTGAATATCCATAGGGCACTGTAATGCTGCAAGCACAGACTTTAGACTATTACATTCAACTTTAGTTTTTTTAATCATATTCATATCTTGTTCTATTATTATATCAGGGTTCCTTTTACCCAAGAATATTAATAAGGGCGCGGAAGAATATTAATCGGACAATCGTCATCGTAGAGTTCATCCCCATCAATGCTATAGTCAATCCCGTTATTATCTAAAATATCTACAACATGTCGTAGGTAGATAAAAGGAAACGACTCGTTAATGTAATAGTCCCTAATAGCCTTAACAGCATCGTCAATATCTTCACATTTAATATGCTCCAAAACATCCCACAACTCATAGGCCGCCACCACGATAAATCTATCTTTCATATTTTTATTTGTTTGTTTTTGTTATTGTTTCACTTTACCCCTTTATTATACAAGAGTTCCTTTTAGTAATCTGTTTGGGAATACTTGCCGGAATCATCATATTTTTCTTGCAATAGCCCCCATAAAGTCCTCGTAAGTCTCGAAATTTACAAAATCTATGTTATAACGCTTTGCTTTTGCAATAACACTACGTCTTAATCTAATATAAACTGCTCTGACAAACTCCCAATTATTAATTGTTTCCCAGTTTGGGAATTCCCAGCTATCATAGTAAGTGGCGACTATCCTGTTATAAGCCCCATTCGGCGGCCCTCCCTTATTGTAGCAGTAATTAAAAATCTCAATACGGTGCTCCCAGAGTGGGTCAGCTTCAATAGCCTTCGCTCCCTCTAAGGTCTTCTTAATTTCTTTGTGATATTTATGAGAATCCTGCTGAGCCCTTACCCCTTCCTTTTTACCATAAAAGCAAACATATTGCTCTCTATTGGGGCCCCGCGTTGAATTCATAGCATTAAATGCCTTTGCCATCCTTAACCCGTACTGAGTAAACCGGTGTATACGCCATAACAACCAGTGAGCAATATAATGCTCTCTCAGTGTCAGCAACGCTATATTTGCTGCTTCATCACCTCCACCGATACTTCTTGGTATTATATGATGCTTTTCGGTATAACCATCTATACTACAGCGCTTTACTGCGCGCGCTATTAACTGGTCATATATTCTCTGATAGTTCATATGATTACTCCCTGTCTCCCACCGTCTCTCCCTGTAACTCAGTATTCTCCGCCGATTGGATGGCTTTTATATTTCTTTGTCTTAACTGGATTAAACCCGTTGGTACTACCCCAGCCTCCCTTACCCGCCGCACCGAGATGAGCTGAGGATTCGCCCTTATAATCCGATAATGATCGTGCTTTTTTTCTCTTCTTCATATTGAATAATATAATACCCCTACGGGGTGGTTCAAGGAAGATTAGGGATATCGCAAAATTACCCCGCTTTCTGCGAATTTACCGTGCAGACTCTAAATTACCAAGACCATAACGAGCGTAGCGAGTTTATTTTCTCCCCCCAACCCTCCCAGCCGTCTTAGTTATTTATTCCCGACCCACGAAGCCGGCAACTGACTTTCTCAGAAAAAAATGCGCGCTGGCGAATTTACCGTGCTTTTTCAGAGACCTTCTGCGACCTCTTTTACCCTTATGGATTTCTTTAGCACAGAACACAGGATCCCCAACGGAAATCCCATGTTCTGACTATAAAATCTTTTACCCTCAAGTAATTTCTTCTACACGTCGCACATCGTGAAAATCACTAAACCGGAATGGCATTTAATGCCGAGGAAAAGGTCGATCTGTAAACCTGACTATTTTTATACAAGTAGTCGTCCCGGTTGGTCCGCCCCGAAGGGCATCGGCGGTCGCTATTAGCGCATCTTTTTGACTTGTTATTTAACGTGGTTCCGTGTCAACATCTCACAGTATGACCTGGGCGTCCACGCCGGATGACCCGGCATATAATTATATTTAGGCCAGCAGGTCTATTTTTCTCACATAAAAAGGAAAAAAAAGGAAAAAAAACCCCCCTGCGTGCTGTGAGATGCTGAATGCTGCGCGCAGGGGGGTCGAATCTAGTGAAACGATTCGTAGATGAATATGAGAACAACTACAAAGTTATTTAGTCTCTCAACTACCTAAACGCCATAAAAAAATGACCTGCTGACATAAATATTTTCATGAAGATAAGACTCGAAACGCTAAAAGACTTCCAGGGAGCTATGACTAAGGCAATGGACCGTGTAAAGGAAATGTTAACAGCAGATTTTACAGATGAAGAGGTCGAGGCATATCTTCATGGAGAATATGATGACGTCATACTTACTCTCGTAACTGCGCGTATGAAGCGCGATTTTACGTTCTCTCAAGAGATTATCGGGATAGTAGGTCAGGATGATGAACTCTTTAACTAATAGGAGAGCGCGTAAGCTCGCATGAGCATTTAGATAATTCTATCGCATAGTTTATATTCAAAGCATTCAGAGGCCGTCATCCATTTTTCCTCAGGAATACTATTGACATATATTGACTTGATAATGCGATTAAATGTCTCGGCATTTGTATTATCATCATTCACTACACTATGGGCTAACTGAAATGCTCCCTTATGCATAAAGCGAACCGGCGCAGAAACAGCTATCAGTGATGCCGCAGAGGCAGCAAATCCATCCACCAAGGTGATAACATTGCCTTTATGCTGTTTCATCACGTTTATTATACTCAATGCGCATAGCATATCTCCTCCATAGCTGTTTATTCTGACGAGGATATTCCTGTGCTTACAGTATCTCATCATCTCTCTTGTGAAGTGTAACGACATCTTTTCATCAACGTCACCGTATAATAATATTGTAGCAGGGTAATGTAGCATATACAGTATATTTATATAAGGCAACTTTTTTTCGTCAAAAACTCACGGAAAAAAGGGTTTTTAATATAAATAATATTTGTATGACAAACACTACTCAAACCATTACCTTAACGAATATTAATTCCAAGACTGTTCCTAACGTTCCCTGCGTTTATACAGTTAAAAACACTATAACACACCGCATGTATATTGGCAGTTCAAAAGCTCTATATAGGCGCTTTAGCTATACTCTCTCATGTCTTAGACGGGGGGTATCTCTGCCTAAGGCTATGCTGGATGATTATAAACTATATGGCCCAGAATGCTTTGAACTTACTTTCACAGCTGTGGAAATAGATCAACTTTTTTACACCGAACGCCTACTAGTTGCCCTAAATATCCAGAACAGCCCAGGGCTAAGCCCTTACAACATATATTATAATGGACAATCGAAAAGAACATCTTCGCGCGATTCTAAAGCTTGGAACGAGCGAGAGACAATACACCGGCTCCGATTTGTTGAGGGTCTTAAACTCAAAGACATCGCTCAAAAGGTTCAAACGTCTTACACAACAGTCTGGAGAATTTTGCAGACGATGTAATATGGGAATGAGTGATATGGATCTCATAAAGGTATCAGTAATGGAGGGCTACGTGGCCGACTTGAACATTGCTAATATTTTTCGCAAGAGAAAGTATTCTCAACCTATAATATTAAACAAAGTTAAAGTAGACTTCATTAATGATAGGTTTGCTTTAATTTTCACCAGAGGCCTCCAAAATAGTATAGAGAGGCTAATCTCTGATTTTGCTGATTCTTGTAGAAAAATACCAGGTAGGCTCGAAGAGTACAGAACCTTTGACTATGTTCGCTGTAACAATAGCCTTATATACGGTATTATCAGTCCTGAAGCGCTCTTTGTTAATAGAAAATATGTCGAGGTGCAAAATACTGAAATCTTGCTAAAGGATACAGTAGATATTGCCGGTGATTTAATATTGGACCTTAGCTGCTCTAACCAGACCAAAGTGATATTCTTAGTCAGAGCGATACGAGAATCACTTTAATTTCGATTTAATCTCTGTTATACCTTCCTTAATATACTGGAGGTCCTTTAGGATAGTAGCAGTCTCTTTGTCTATCCTAATAACATCTGCTTCAAGTTCGTCTACAGTCTGAATAGTGTATTCCAGCTTAGCGAATATTATGCCGACACTAAAGATAAACGAAATCAGAGTTATAATAAGTGGGATGTTTCGCTGGATTACTGCTGCCATCCTTCATATTTATGGTTATGCGTTAGCATGACTCTCGAGAACAGTAAAGACATATTCCCGGTAAAGCTCTGAGAAGTCGGCCCATTCGAGGAGTTGCTGCTCTCCTTTAGAGTCTTGGAAGAATACAGGCTCTGTTGGAGAACTCGCAGCAGCAGCGTATACAATAAAGATATTAGTTAAGTAGCAGTTATAATCAGTCCCTAAGTCAACATTAATGGTATTTACTACGCTGGGTTGCAACTTAGTTTGTTTTGCTTGTTGTTGTTTAACGAGTAAAACTTCTATTTTCTGGTTTAATATTCTTATTTCCTCTATTAAATCAGCTGATTTTGCAATAATATCTTGAACTATGACATCCATTTCCTCTACTTTTTCGGTCGTGGCGTTCCATCTATCTACGAATTCTCCAACAAGTGATGTGTCTTTTATATACATACTAGTATTTAGTCAGTTAACCAGATTTTAGCTGTAAAATATCTTTAATAATGGCAACACTCCCTTTATATTTTTTTCTCAAGAGGTATACCGGCATACCAGCAGCTCTATCCGCAATAATTTTATCTGCATGTTGATAAGCTTCGCTATACTTCTTACCTTTTTTCGGGGATGGCTTACCTTTTTTCGTGGATGGTTTACCTTTTTGCCATGCGCTCATTTTTGCCCTGGTTTCAAGCGATTTTGGTTTACCCTTCTCAAATCCATTATTTACATCTTTATTTTTATTATATAAGATGCCATAATTAAACCATAGATTTATATAGTGCTGCTCTCTTAGTCTAAGATGCTTTGTATTATAACTATCCGGGCACTGCTCGAGTATTACTACAGAATAATATCCTCGTAATATAGCCGCTTTAAGTTCTGGATTACATTTTAAGCCATTAGTTGGAGATTTATGACGTTTTATCCGCTGCTCTAAATCCTTAGTTGATCCAACATACCTCTTACCATCAGGAAAGTCTAAACAATATACACATTTCATATTGTTATTTAATCTCAGAGCTCCCTTATGCAACATATGCGAAGGAGGACTCTCCTCCGCCGCCACTGCCAGCGCCGTCCTCAACGCCGTCTACTATTAGCCCTAAGAACATCTGCCGGGTTGCATCAATAGTCCAGTCATCTATATTATCTGGAGTAGAACTACTAAAGCAGTAAACTACATCCTTACCCCCAAATGGCGAAGCTTCTCTCCATATACTTTCTGAAAAACTCGCATAATTTATTGTAAGACCTCCTACGCTACTTGAGTTATTTGCTGCTAAAAAGTATGTACCGGGGCCTATTGTTACAGGTGTAGCAAATGCCAGTTTAAACTGGTTTTGTGTGGTATTATTAGGCATATTAGAATACCAATCAGCAGATGCGAGAATATCTACCCCATTAGTATCATATAAATTTATTACTGCTTTCTGGTTCGCTCCGCCATTAACAGAGTCGCCCCACACGGTCGCCCCACTCACACGAACCTTACCTCTAACAGTGATTTTGTTGCCGTAAAAGCTACTACTAAGACCAAACTGCACATCTGCCGGTACCGCGTTCATCGGCCAACAGAACTTTGTAGGAACTCCTGAAACCCCGCTAAGAGCAAGGCCTATACCAGGAGCGAGCTGGGTAATTGTAGGGGTACCAGCAGCAGCATTATCCACAGTATACGGAAATCCATATCCTGGGTTATCATCAGAGAACACCGCAAAACGACAATTGTTTGGTGCTGAGCCTGCTATAGCGGTTATTACAATTGAGAATATAGTCCCTTGAGCAACAGTTATAGGCGCGGGAAATTTTACCTGATAGTTTCCAGCAGTAGTTACACGTATTAAGGCTGAAGCACTCGGATTTAAAAGAGTAACATTTGGAAGACCAGTAGTTATACTTACATTTTCCAATGCTACCCTGGCAGTAAGAGTGTTGCCAGTAGTAACGCTACCAACTCTAAAGAACACTGTATCCGCGGTAAATGTCTCTGTGGCTTGACCGACATAGGCAGCATATCCCCCTGCTGCTGTAATATCATAACTTGTACTCCCCGCGAAAGACGGGGACGTTAATATTACTTCAGGTAAATGAGGGAAATAAAATTCTGTTATGGATTGTATAGCCATATTATAAAAGTAGTCTTTTTTGGTTGAATAATAAAATCTCCGCTTGTGCTTCAGGAGAGTTTAGAGGATTATTTTCTTCTTTGTATGTAATGATACTATTAATAGCGTCAACAATCGATTGCTTAGCTATATCGAACTCAGCTTTACGTTCTGCGGTTTCGTCTACAGGGCATTGTTGTAATATAACAGTATCTCGTGCCATTACTTCCATTTGTTTGTCCAGTAATATAACAACGACTTCTTTAATGGGTAAAAATAACTCTTTTATCCACTCAGGAAATAACTCCCAACCGTCATTCATTTGTGTTCGTATATTATCTACTACATCCATACTGTTATTGTTTTACGACTGTTAATACTAAATCTACTTCTGTTAAAAACGCCGGTGTACCAGTAACGTTAAACCCGAGGTAATCTCCAGCAGTTAAAGTAGGAGTCCAGCCCGCTAAGGTCGTATTTCTATTTTGCGATTGACTGGCTAAAGTAGGAGGATTACCGCCAGTTATACTATTGCTTGTAGGCGGGTAAGTAGCATAGGTGCTCTTGTAGATATTAATTGTAATATCACCGAATGTATCGGCTACGAGTTCATATGAAGTAATTCGGCAGTTATAAGGAATTCTTATGTTTCGTTTTGCTCCAGATGTAATCACCGAGCCTCCCCCATCTATAGTTAATCCTATTTGACCTAAAGATAGATTGGCTGAAATAGAGCTAACAGTTGTATAAGTAGAGTCCCATTTAGCACTATTCGTGTTAACCGAAGTGTATGTTGAATCGTACTTAGCGCTATTTGTATTAAAGGAAGTATAGGTAGAATCCCATTTACCGCTCGCAGTTCTCAAAGTAGTATTAGTCGATACTAAGACCGGGTTTGTGCGAGTAATGGTGCCAGAGGGACTCTTCCCTGTAAGTTGGCCAGTAGTTGTATAATCAAAATCTTGTATATAATCTCCAGTAGCAGATATTGTAATAATCTGAGAGGCATACTGGCCTATAACAAGAATATCACTATTATTCATCGGAGGGGTATTGAATACAATAGTGTTTGTATTAACAGATACGACATACTCAATCGGGTCAACGAAAACGTTATCTACATAAACTCTATAACCCTCAGAGTCATCTTCTACCATTCCTGGTATACTAAAGGTACGCTGTGTTCCTGTGCCTAAAAATGACCATCTCTGATAAGTAAGAGTGCCTCCATTCCAAGTAGCACTATTTGACCTAACTGTTGTATAGGTAGATTGATAGTTAGCACTATTGGCTTGAGACCAGGTAGTGAATATTGGCTCGGTATTTGGCTTATTTTCCCATACAGATAACGAGTTATTCCATGTAAGTAAATCCCCTTGTAGTCTCGGTTGGATATACTTTACATCATGCATTTCATCGAGATGATATCCATGCTCATATCTAACAAAAAGACCGCGAGTACCTCCAGTTACAGATATAACGAAAGCTATTGGAATATCTCTATTAGGCGCTGTTGGTGCTACAGATGTAAGAAAGCCCGCTTGCTTTGCTGAGACATATAAAACAGTTCCTACTGGCCAGCTTGATGAGTCGGCAGTCTCTTTAGTATCAGTTACAGTGACGCTCTTAAGTTTGCCAAACGTGATTGCGAAACCAAAATCATTTGCCGCCATATCAGCAGCTGCTAAGCCAATAAAATACAGTTCGTCAACACCGCCACTTACTGCGTTATAAAGAGATGCCTCAATGTTGCCTGACCCGCCGCCAGAGGTTCCAGATGCGTAGAGTGCTTGGCCTTTCTTAACAGTCTGCGCAACCTTAATGCGCATAAACTGGTCTTGGCCAATCATCGCAATAGTATCGCTATCTAAAGAATAATGTAATGTCTCGTCTGTACTGTCCCAAGCTATTTCTCCTTGTGCGGGAGTGCTAATGCCAGCGGTTAAATCAAATCTAATAGAGTCAGCATATATGTATCCGTTAGATGATATGTTACCATTTACAGTTAACTTCTCGTTAGGTGTAATAGTCCCTATACCAACTCTGCCTGAGTCGTTTATGAAGAACGCGGAAGTCCCATTATCAAGAAAGTTTACAATCCCCGCCGCACCGGTTTGGTTCACCAAGAGCGCGGTCTGAGTTCCGTTATTTACAACCGATAGCGCACTGGTTGTAGTAGTATTTGTATTTAAATAAGTCAGCGTCCCTCTGACAGAGAGGTTATCAGTTATTGTAAGACCGGAAAATGTTGGACTACTCGTAACTCCGAGACCTAAGGCAGTATCAACACCTCTTTGTGTTATAATCCCTTGGGCTGTAGAACTTACCGGGTCACCGTTGAAATCTGCGAACTTTAAATTAAGTGGCATATATCTATTTAGGCAGGCCGCAGACTTATCTGCCTAATAACTTACGTTTCCTGGAATACAAATCCTACTCTTAGATTACTTGCTGTGCCTGCTGTAGTAACACTCACTAATATTCTATCAGTTACTCCCACAGAGATATTTGTATCTACTGATTTTTGGGTATTAGATGAATCATTTATGGTGATGGTTGCTAAGACCGCAGCATTAAGACCGAGAATCTCTACTACAGGAGCTGCTCCTGTCGATGATTCTAAGTCAAGGTCTATGCGCTTTATAATGCCGTTTTTAGGAACTCTCCAGGCATAATATGAGGCAACAGTAAGACTACCCGCAATGGGATTCCTATCGATATACTTCTCGGGAGTGCCGATGCTTGATATTTTTCTGGATATCATATCTTAGTTAGTGGATTGTTCTTGTTCGGCTTCGGCAAAAGCAGTAAGCTGGGTATTGCTCGTATCGGCGCGTCTAAATTCAAGCTGGTTTGCGTTAGTAAGTCCTCGGAAGCTATAAGCAAGTCCATTGGGCAGCTGAAATGTATTGGATGTATCACCCGTGCGTCGGAATTCCCAGGTTGAACCAGTGTTATTGATAACGTGTAATACCGTTACATTAGTTATACTTGTAGGCGCTACCCAAGTAGTCCCAGTCGCGGAGGTAACGAGTTTAAGAAATTTGGCTTCGGTCATATGTATATTTAGTCAGTTTGATATTCTTTTTCATTATTCTCTTTCAAAAAACATTTTATAAACATCTGTTGCTGCATCAAGTAAGGAGCCTGCCCCTGCAACCCCTGGGCTGTTAAAAGCGGCGCCTCCAGACTCTAAAAATGTTGCAAAACCATCAACTCTTTCATTCATAGTTTTTTCAGTGTTAACAACATCTTTAACTTTCATAATATCAGTAACAGTCCTTACAGGTGCAAGAGAGGGTTGAAAGACTCTAACCTTATCCAAGGGTGCTTCGGTGACATCAACTATAGCATTATATGTTTGTTTTAGCATCATATCAGCAGCAGAGCCAAACAATACTATACCGCTTAATGGGCCTGACAATACATATAACATCCAGCTTTCAAGATCCCATGGGTCTTCTTCGCCTAAGGCCATACCCGCGGCAGCACGAAGAACGTAAGCGGCACTACCTAAAATAAGATGGTTCATAACAACAATGTCCCAAAATTCAGCTGATTTTAATCCTCCCTTTCTAAATGCGGTATATTCGAGCCCGACGTTCTTACGAGTTTCACTCATAAACATAGAGATTGTTCTTAAAAACGGGTCTCCTGTTTGCTCGATATAGGATTTAGTTGCTGCCATATTTGGCTGCGCTACCTTTGTTATTGTTCTAACCATTCCTTTTTCAGCAAAACTATTAAGTGCATCGCCTTGGAGATTTTGTTTTAGGCCTATTTCGTAATGAGCATTATAAGCAGCAATGGCAGAATATGTAAGGAAATAAGCATCAATAGCACCAATTGCTTGAAGTGATTTATCACTGATATCCTTCATAGTGCTAGGAGCGATATTCTGACTACTACCCATAATGGCTTGTAATAAGGCATTTGCTCCTGCTTTTTGTCTTCTTTGAATTATCTTACTAACAGCACTTTTACCGTCCACAGTAAATGCACCACTCATTGCACCCATAAGCGCTTTAATTTTAGTAAACGTGGGTATAGATGTATCAAGTAAAATATTACCTGCTGACATCATATTAACTGCGTATGTTTTAAGATTAAATCCAAGACCTGCTCTCGCTGTTCCAGATAGTATCTGATTTATTAGTTCTTTTTGCTTGCGGCCAAATTGGGTAGAGACAATGCCTCCAGTCTCGAGAGCGCTGATAAATCTAAATACATTCTGAATACCATCGCCACCTATTTTTTCATCGAGCTTTTGTCTGACCGCTTGCGAGCTAAATATTCTCTTTAATGTATTAATAGGTACTTCAAGATTTGCTTTATGAGTAGTTTGATAGGCGTGAGTATTGAACATTGAAATAAAGTTAATATTCTGCTCTCTTAAATCAAATTCAAGTTCATTTTCATTTTGTAATGTATTTTGAACGTTCTCTGGCTGTATACCACTACCGTAAGCAATATCAAAGTTATCAACTACGGACCTAAGCAGTGAGGCTTTCTGAACTGGGAAAAATACCTCACTTGGATCTATAGCAGGTTTACCTCCTTCGCGCATCTTTTCATTATTGCGTTTAATAATTTTGATAAGATCATCGCGAAGTTTAGTACGCAAATCGTTGACCTCTGGAGATATTTGACCCCTTATATCCTTTAATACTTCGTCCGTAAAACCTGCTTTATTTAACTTTTCTCGGTATATAAGCTGTTCGTCAACGTTGAGTATATATCCAGCATACCCCTCCTTTAACTTAACTTCCTTACCTTTAATGTTAACAGTAATGGTTTTTTTCGTTAGCAAATCATATATTTTTCTTACTGCTTCTTTTGGACTAGCATTGAATATATTTTCTGCTCTACCTAAAACACTATCTTGAATACTAATTTGCTGATCTTGTATGTTGAGATAAGCATTAATTAGCATATCATTTACTGCTTGTAAATTGGCAGTTATAGGGCTACCAGGTGTACCGACACTTGGAGATAGTAATTCCAACTCAGATGAAAACGTAATATGCTGATCAAGGTATGAAAACAAACCACCTATAAGAGGAACTTTAATGTCTGATGTTCTTTCTGCCGTGTTAGGATTAGTTACGATTTCATCAATACTGTTAGTAATTAACTCCTCATTAACGGGATTAACAAAGATGTCTTTTGGATTTGCAACAGGGTCTAAAATTAAACGACCCCAGGTCAAGGCTTGATTAATTACTTGTTCTTGCTCATCAATACTCTCTCTTTGAGCCCAGCCGCCAAATGCTTTATATACACTATATCTGGTAGTTAATATTTGAAATGCATCTGAATCCATCTCTTTAGGTATACCCTCCTCTGTATATAACATATCATATGCATCAGAAAGTTCATCTTTAACTTGTTTAACATCTCCAAATAAAGCTGCTTTAACATCCTCAAAGAACGACTTTATTGTTGGAGAACTATTAGCTACCGGAGTATTTGCAGCATTGGAGAAGAGTCTTTCGAGTCTGCCATCATTTACGTATTCATTTAAATACTTATAACGGCCTTCGTTAAACATTCTGATATAATCCATAACCCTTTCGGCCGGATTATTTTTTATAGTCGTTACATCTTCAAATGTTAAATCAGCAGGCATAATACCCTTTATATATGCGGATACAACAATATTTGCTGCTTCTGCTTCAGCTAGCAATTTAGCAGAAATGTTATTTTCCTTGAGTGCTTTATAAAGTCTATTACTAATACCACGTAACGTTCTACCGATATTCTTGCCCGTTTCTCTCTCATTCTTTATCTTTCTATTAATTGCTTGTTGACGTAATCTAACAAGGTCTAAATATTGCTCTTCGGTTTGTGGTTCTACCAGTATACCTTTTGCCTTTTTCCTTCCTTCTGTTCCGCCGCCTTGTCTCTGAGCTTCCGCCATAGCGAGATTTATCTGATTACGTAATGTATGAGCGAGATATTGTATACGAGGATTTTGATTTAGCCCATTACCAAACTCCATGAACTGTGGCCGACCACCCATTGGAGCAAGCTTAACTGCTTTTAACATTGTAGATACAATACTATTTTCTACTTTGTCTATATCTCGAAACAATCCCTTTCTTATATCTGCCGGGGTTCCTTGCACGATATCTCTCTTCAAGGAGTAGAAGAATCCTTTTACAGATTTAATAAGGTTGTTCGCTAATCCTTGATCCTTTTTAGCTAACTCTGTAGTTAACTTATTCCAGAAACCCAAATCTCTAAATCTGGACCCAACTGTATCAGCAACAAACTCATTCTCATCTACTCCAGGTTGTATAGCTTCTTGCTTTATAATATCCTTCATCTCATTCCAAATCCTAACGTTAGGAGCAGATTGTAATGAGTGTGAAAATTCATGACCGAGTAGATGAGGTAATAGGCTTCCTTTGGCTTGATCGATATCTATTACTATAGCATTACCTAAGCTAACACCGATAGGTCCAACAAAGTTTCCTTGCGAGTCTTTTGCACCTTTGACAAATATAGTTTCAATGTTATATTTGTTCTTAAACAAATCTACAACAGACTGTATACCTTGCGATTGCTCGGTATCAAGGTTAGATATATTTACCGGTTGTATAGCTACATCTGTTGCTACCCCCGCTCTTCTTCTTGATATCTCATCAAGCGCAGCATTTACGTCTGTTAATTCCTCTTGACGGTCCTCTGATGCTAAAGAATCTCTGTCATATTCAGCATATTCTATTTCATCAGTCATTGTATCATTAACATCTGGAGATGTATTTGTAGTATCTCCTTCAGGTTTGATATTATTATTAAGACCGAGTATAGCAGCAGAAAGATTTTTAATACCTTCTTCTCTCGTTGCTCCGAGTGTTGCTCTATCAGCTGGTAATATGTTATTGTATATCTTGTCAAGATACAACTCCATACCGTCTCTCGTATTGAGATCATAATCAAGTAATGCATCAAATACAAGGCGTCGCTGGGCTTCGCTTTCACCGAATATACCTCTTATCTGAGATATATCGGTCTCGGTTAAGCCTCTAAGATTAAAAATACTATCTATACTTTCCTGATTTGCGGCAGCGTCATCTTCTGTAATATCGGGAGCTTTATCAATCGCATCAAGAGCAGTTGTAAGTCTCGTATCGAGTTCTGACAGAAACTCTTGTTCAGTATAGCGATCTTCCTTACCTTCGATTACATAGCGAATCTCTCCATTTTCATCTGTTTCAGTTTCATAGTTAGATAGCAATTTTCTATCTTTAAGAAATTGTAAGGTTTGCTGAGTTCTTACAACATTACCAACTGTATCAACAACACGTGCTTGAAGTTGTTCTCTGACTCTATCGACCCGACCTATATCTTTTTTAAATTCATTGTATTTGTCCTGCGCAGAAAATAACTTATTATCAGCAACAAGAGTTTGAAGTAAGTTTATTTGATCCTCACTAAAGCCAAACATCTTTTGAGCATCTCTATTTGCTACAATAGTTCTAAATTTACGCTCATCAAATACCATTTTGCCACCGGATATTACGCCGCCGCCAAGTGCAAGAGGAAGCATACCTATTAATATATCAGGAGCGGCCTCTTTATAGAGCTCTAGCTCAAGCTCTAAGTCGACTTGATATTCTTTACTGATTTGATTAAACAATGCTAATGTAGCAGGTCTTAAAGCTTCTTGCCCGTACTCAACACCTGATTCGACAAAATAGCTAGCCATAGCATTTATACCGGCTCGGCCATATACATTCTCAGGGGTGAGACCTTTCAAATACTTTGAAGCCGCGGTAACCGGGCCGCCCTTAACTATTTTTAACATTAGCTCAAGACCTACTTGGTCAAGTCCCATTTCCAATATACCCGCAGTCGCAGCAGCATTTCTCGCTTTATCTGGCGCCATATCAGGATACATTGTGCGAATAGTATCATAGTTAAGACCTGTATACATCCCCGCGGTACCCATCATAGCAAAAGGGCCTAACCCCGTAAATTTTGCGAGAGCATTTACCCCTATTATACCGATAGAGGTTCCCCCTACTCTCGCCATTGTGCTAAGAGCATCTGTTTTAAATGGATCGACAGCATTTTGAACGTTCATTACATCTCTATCAAGAGACGACATGCTCTTTAGGTCTGCTTTAGCATCCTTTAGCAATCGATTCATTTCCTCTGTAATAACAATATCATTAGGCTTAGGAGGCGGGGCGGGCTGAGCACCGGGACCAACACTGGTAGCAAGAGAGGTAGCAGCGTTAAATTTACCTATTAAAAATTGTCTCGCTTCCTGGATGTTAGTTATGTCTTTTAACCTATCACTCCGAACAACATCGCCAACGTTAAACTTAAACTCTGGTGTATCGAGTTTAGTCTCGACTTGCATTCTTGTATATCCCTCAAATCCTTGAAACATCTGTACAGCAGAATCAACAAATGTATTACCGAGGTTTCTTACATCCTCAATAGATGCCTTGCCTCTTTTCTCAGCTAGGCCGCCAACTCTTTGAAGTATTTCAAATCTACGGTCTGGATGAATATTAATTAACGTTTCAGAAAAGTCCTTAATAACCGCATCATCTTCTAACTGAATCTGTTCATCGGTCTTTTTTGTGGCTACTTTATACTTCTCAAGGAACTCGGGCTTCGTTCTACGCTCAAGTACATCGAGAACAGCATCTACTTTTGGCTCCATTGGCTTGCCAAACAGTTCGTAGTTCTGCCAGACATTATTAAAGACTTCTGGGTTGTATAAGTTATTCTTCTTTAAGTTTGTTATGGCCTCATCTCTGCTATTACCCATGGTATATTCCCTACCAGCAGCGCCAAACTGCTCAATAGCCTGTCTTTGTTTTTCCGCTCTTTGTATAAAAACAGGCGCAGCTGCATTATAAAATTCCATTTCATCATATATATTTGTACCCAATACCTCCTTAGCAAATCTGGCTTTTTGTAATCCGTAGTTTTCTGGAGTTATATCTACGCTATAATATTCAGCAAGAGCCTTTTTATTTGCTCTTGCAGCAATTGCTTTAGGGCCAGTTAGAAATTCCTTACCAGGCTCATTTGATATATCAATACCTTCAATACCGTTTTTAAATAGTTTCTCTGAATTGTATATATTCTCAGTAGATCTCTGAAACGCTTCGCTAGTTTTCTTTGGAGTTAAGTCGGTAAACCCTCCCTTTCTCTGCTGTTCTTGATATCTCGCGGTATAGCCCTTCCATTCATTCATATGGAAATCGGTAGTGCCGGGAGGTGGACTATCAATAGCGGATTTAACTGCAATATACTGATCTTCGGTAATGAATTCGGGCATGACATTATTTAGTCATTTGCATGAACTTTATACCTTATTATTACCGCTTACTCTTCTGGAAGTTCCTTTACGGGCTCTTTCCATTTTGCTCTGTGAATTCTTAGAGTATTAGGGAAGTATCTACCGGCTCCGCGATCATCTTTGCGTATAACGCGGTCTGCAAATACTAATGCCTCTACAACCCGGATAGTTGCCTCAATATTGAATAGCGGATTCTTTAACTCCTCCATAGTAAAGTCCTTACCGAAAGTATAGTTAAGCTTATTACTGCCATCTTTTGGAGAAAGTTGGCCAAGACCGTTAGATCCTCCTATGTATTTACCGTCATCTCCTTTTGTGTCGATTTGAAACTCAGATTCCTTCTCAACGAGTTTGGTAACAAATGTTGCCCATTCCTCAGGAGTGCCTTTTACTATGCCGTAATCCGCGCCATCTTCTACAGTCATACCCTTTAATGGGGAACCTTTGAATCGCTCCAATGCGTAGTTGTATACATCTTTAGCAGGTGCTACATATACCGTCTTCTCATTTGGCGTATTCTTATTTTTTATACCCTTTCTTACGGTCATTGGCATATCGAGAGGAGTAACTGGTCCCTCTATTACCGGAGCAGTAGCAGGGGTTACATTAACTTTAGTAGCCGCTCCAACCTTGTTTAAATATTCTATCGTACCGCCAGTCGCAACTGTAGTAGGAACTGCCCCTCGAGCAGCGGGCGCAGCGGGCGCAGCGGCTTGGGCTGTAGCACCTTTAACATTAATAGTAAGTTCGCCGTTTCTAATCTTATCCAAGTTCGGCAGAATCTTCTGTATTGCGAAATCTCTCTCTCCTGGAAGATTCCCGCTATAGGGCATTGCTCCAGGATCCTTAGCCTTATGAGGAGCAATAAAGGTAGCACCAGGTATTGTACCGAGGGTATTCGCAAGAATAGCAGCGTATTCCTCACTATTCTCATAGATTGCTTCATATGTTTTAATATCCTTAACAAAGAATGGCTCAGTATGTATAAAGTTTGCCTTACCGCCTTTATTTCCTTTTGTGGTTTTAACGAAGGCTTCTCCAACTTTGATAGGATTACCATCCTTATCTTTCTTAGTCTCAAGCCAGGCTTTGGTTGCTTTAACATATGCATTAGCGGCAACATGAACCGGATGGTCTTCTGCTTCAGCATAATTCGGAATAACAACAAGAACATAATTGGCAGAAGCATTGTCAGAATCGTTGTAGTCAAGAGAAATCATAGGATTCTCTACAGTTGATAGATTAGAGCCATCGTTGTCGACGGCTATGCCTCTTTCTCTCGCAATAACTTCTCTCGTCTTGGGTATAACTCCAAATGTAACTTGCTCTTTTGGCGGTACTGTTAAGACCTTAGTAAGTGCCTCGGGAACCTCTACAACTTTAGTTGCTTGAGCCGCGGTACCTGGAGCGCCTGGAGCTTCTGGAGTACCAATGATTGCTGAGAATTCTTTATATAGCTCAGGGTCAATAGAGGATTGCATAGCCGGTATACCAGTTTGGCCTGTAATATTATATGCTTCAGCCGGGAGGTCGATGGGCATCTGAGGTGCAGGAAGTGTAGCAGCAGCCGCAACAGGAGCAGCCGCAACAGGAGCAGCCGCAACAGGGGCAGCTTCTACGGGAGGAGCGACTTCTTTGGTTTCGCCTCTTACCTCTTGAAAACCATACAGCTGTGTGGCGGTCGGTGCAGCGGGGTTCGGTTGACCGGGATATTGCTGTCCTTCAAATTCTGGTACCCAGTTGCTTTGGCTCTTTGCTGTAGCTCCCGCTGCGTCACGAGCTGCTATTTGTCGGCCGAGTTCTACCTGCGCCGCAATTCCAGCGGCGGCCTCAGGTGAGGGTGCAGGAGAGGCTTCCCCAGGAGACATAGTACCATATCCTGGCAGGGGAGTATTTACTGGAGGATTAGTTGCTGCACCATCAACTGCAACCCCAACTCCTTGAACCGATCTTGTCTGCATAGCTCCTGGAGGAGTCGGCACTGGCGTGTCTGCGGCAGGAGGAGCAGGAACAGTAACATCTGCGCCCGACTCTTGTATTGCTTTAACTGACGGTGGTACCGGAAAATCTACATCGCTTGATGTATCTTCAGGCTTAGTATACATAGGAGATGCTGGCGGAACCTCCTGACCTGTCGCAGTAGTTTGGCCAGGCTTTATAACTTTTCCTTCAGGAGTAACTACTTTTATTAGGTCCGCTCTCGCATAATTAAGATCGGCGAGAAAATCCTCCCTGTTAAATGATCCATCCGCAGGGTTAGTATATCTACCTGCTGCTAACTTTTTACGAAAGTCTTCTTTTAATACATTTGCAATTTCAAGTTTATAAAGTTTTCTTTTACTTTCTTCAGTTTCGCTATAGTCTGGAACAAATCGAGTTTCCTTACGTTTCGTCTTGCCATCAGCGCTTACTATCTCGAACTCTTCGTATTTACCAGGTCTATTGACTGTGGGTTGCCCGCCTTCAACTTCACCAAAACTTGGAAATCCAAATATACCAAAAGGAATTCCTGGAATTCTGAATGCAGCAGCTGCAGGGCCGCCAGTAATTGGTTGAGCGGGAACTTCTTCATCTACTCCCGGGACAAGAATATCATCTGTTTCGAGAATAAGATCAATTAATTTTTCTGCCTGAGCAACTATCGGTTGAGCTGAAGTATTAGTTGATAAGCGCTCTTTATCACTATATTGTTCGTTTAATTCAGCCTTTATATTACCATCTGTGTAGCTTTCTATTAAATCCTTGACCAATACTCTTTCAGACATGCCCCCGTTACTTTTATCTGTAAAGTCAAGCTTATTAATTTTATCACGCACATACCCTATTATTTTACCAGCATTTAAGTTTCCAGGGTCCGCATATTCCGCTTTAAGTAAATCAGCAATTCTACCTTCGTCATGCAACATTAAATTCGGAAATTCTGTTTTAAATTGCTTAATAAATTCATCCCCAGTCATTCCTGCGTCATAATTTTTAATTGCTTCTCTTGCTGATATGAATTCGCTCTGAGCTTTAGGTGAAATACTATCATTAAGGTCTCCTTTAATTTTAACAAGATCGCTAGTATCGAGAAATTTTACATCATCATCTCCCCCAGGATAAGATTTCCAATTTGGATCAGCCTCTCTCCTTTTAAGTTCCTTTAGAACTCTACTCCTAACACCCATCGGGTTTTCTACTATTTGATCTGCCATACCGTTAATAGCAGATGCTCTTGCATTTTTGTTTGTAAAAGTGCTTTGCTCAAGCTTAAATTCCTCTGGAGTAAGGAATGGCTCTAAAGTCTTTAACTTTTCCTCAGCTGCTTTAGGATTCCTGTCGAGTAAAAATGCGTCAATTTCTTTGCGAGTTTGGTCAATTGTAAAAGTCTTTTGATTTACGTCAAGAGCGGACTTATTCTCAGCATGCTGTGAATCACTAATGAGCCCGTCTGTTTTAAGTTGGTCATTAAGTGCTGCAGCACCAGCGAAGTCCTTACTATCCATCTTAACCTTAAACTCACTGTTAATATTGTCAGCTCTTGTTTTTAAAGCGCTGGTGCGCGCTGCGACGGGAACTCTAACACTCGCGTCGGAGATCTGGCCGGCAATTCTGACCGCTGTATTTTGGTCTAACTCTTTTTCACCGTATTTTTTCTGTAGCATGCTCAAACCCTTTTGAGCGTTCATCATAAATATATTATTGCCGTTCTTATCTATAGGGTTACTAGCGTTAAGCCGCTCAAATTCATCTTGATCAGCATAGAATTGTAATAAATCTTTATCAAATGCTATTGAAGTCTCTATACCGTTTAGCTTTTTTTCTCTTTCACCGAGAGCAACGAAAGCCCCGGCAACATCTCCAATACTCGCAGCTATACCGGCATATGCTTTTCCTTTTTCCATTTCACCCTGAGCAACAGCTATCGCTCCTCGTGCGCGATCCATTCCAGCAGATTGTATAGCCTTGCCTATAGCATCTGATATTAAACCAGTATCAGGAGGATTAACTCCAGCCTGTCCTTGAGGTGCGAGAGAAAGAGAAGTAAGCGGGATTTTTGGCATATAGTTATTTAGTCAGATTTAAGAATGTCCTTAAGAACTTTCCAGCAGCAACAATATTTTTCACGCAAAGCATATTTCGGCATGCCCGCTGCTCTATCTGCTCTTATTTTATCAGCGTGCTGATAAGCAGGGCTAAACTTTATACCCATTCTACCGGCACTTATATTAGAACAAACCTCTAAAGATCTGGGCATACCTTTATATGGATTTACTCTACCTTTTTGTTTTGCGACTCGCTTTGCTATATGGTGAGTTGATTGTTTTGTACCCTTAGGAGATGGGGGAACACCAGCAATCTTGCAAATGTTATAACACATATCCCACATTGTGTCTATAAAATATTGTTCGCGCTCTGTCAGATCCTCTGTAGAGCAAGGAGTAGTAGCAACGAAGAAAGCGTCGCGACCATATTTATTATATGCGCTTTGTAAGTGATTATTATCGTGTATATTATCTCTGAGTTTTTGCCAATGCTGCTTTACTCTTTTATCTAGATCTATTGCTTGCCCTACATAGCGCTTGAGACTCTCCTTATGAACAATAAAATATATACCGCTTGTCATATAATAATATAATTTATTTAACCAAGAAAACTATTTGGAGTTACGGTACCGGTGCTTGCTTTAATATTACCAGCGAAGTTTGCTATACTGCTTATTGCTCCAGTAAAACCAGAAATCTTGGCAGCCTCAGCTGATGCGAGAAGACCTTGTTGCTGTCCGAGGAGTTGCGCTATTTGACCTTCAGCGGAAATTAAATTTGCTCTACGTTCTATTTGTAAGTTCATACGCTCAGCAACACCCGCAGCCTTAACTGCTTTAGCAGCATATTGTGCCTGAGTTTGTGCCATTGTATTTTCGTAAGACATATCTCCAAGCATTTGAGCGATATTTGCTGCGGTATCTGCTTCAATATCAAGTGCGCTACCGGTTCCTAATAAGATACCAGAATCGCCTATAGCTGCTTTCTGGGTCTCACGGAATGACCTGGCTTGAATGACTGCGCGTCTACGATTCTCGCGAAAGACCAGGTCTTGGCGGACGGCTTCGTTGCGAATGGCTCTTTGCTCAATTTTGGTTTGACGTTTAATGCGTCCTTCGTTTATCTTAGAGATGCGATAGTTAAATAGAGTGCCTTGACGATACGACTCAATCGCCTGGCCCATCGCTGCGGCTTGGTCCTCAAGCCCAGAAGCCTGGCTCATGCCTCCCATGATGCTACCTGCTGCTGAGGCAACCGCGCCAACAACACCATTTATCGGTCTATAGGCAGCGTATTGAACGATTTTATACATATCTATATTTATGGTTTGTTGTATACAATATCCTTGATAGTATATATATCGGTTTTATATTTTGATCTTAAAGCATGATATGTCATTCCTGCTGCTCTATCTGCTCTAATATTATCCGCGCATTGATATGCTGGACTATATTTCTTACCTTTTTTGCCTGACGCGTTGGAGCCACCCCCTCTTGCAAACTTATATTTGTTATACAAAATACCATAATCCCACCAAAGTCCGATATAATAAGTCTCTCTCACTTCTAACTGTTTCTTACTATAGCTATCTGGGCACTGCTCAATAATAACAACCTCATAACCTCCTCTTGATATAGCCTCTCTTAACTCTGGATTAGACTTTTTATTATAACTCGGAGATCGATGATTCAACATGCGCTGCTTTAAATTCTTGGTTGATCCGACATATCTTTTTCCGTCAGGAAAGTCTAAACAATATACACATTTCATATTATAATATAATCTATTTCTTAGCCTAAACAATAAAAAAGACTTGGCAATACGGCTCTGGGTCTACTATACCACCGAGCTTCTCTAAAATACCAGCTAACGGCGCAACTGCGGTTATTCTGACACACCAGAGACCATCGAGGTCTCTTATCATATCAGTAATAGTTTGACGCAAGTCCTGTAATGAGTTTTTAATCTCTATAGGATTTGATTCTGGATTTGTAATAAGATTATCGATAAACATTTGGTTTGCTCCGACGCTCAGGTAAACAGAACAATAAATGTTATTGTCAATATAACCAAACGGTGATAACAGCTCTTTATCCAGCTCGAACCCACTTTGTATAGCCCATTCATTAATAATATTAAAATCAATAGTGTTATATTCTCTCATATTAGTTAGATGATATTTCTGCCTTATAAACT
>Ga0114974_10000743_pt1 | contig 26864 bp, 29 predicted proteins | sample S_130206_EF_Meta_FD_87318 | JGI IMG/M metagenome (GOLD analysis project Ga0114974, IMG submission 87318) | Freshwater microbial communities from Lake Simoncouche, Canada to study carbon cycling - S_130206_EF_MetaG | ecosystem: Environmental > Aquatic > Freshwater > Lake | place: Lake... | reverse complement strand
GCAGCTAGTGGTGCATCCATCGCAATTCCTCGAATAATCGAAATAGCGAGGGCGTCTTGTTCGGGGCTCAATTGTGTAGGCACCTCATGATGGTAATCGGCGCCAGGCTTTCAGAACGGAAAGTTGGGAATCGAGAGCGAGAAGATCCGCCTTATGGCCGATTTTGATACGCCCAACATCTGCCAGACCAACTAAGTCGGCTGGCACAGAGGTCGCGCTCGCGAGAGCGGAACTAATGGAAACTCCACATTCTCTAACTACTCGTTGCACACATTTCGCTAGCGGCGTGCACGACCCAGCCAAAGTGCCATCTGGCAGTCTCGGGGCACCGTCTCTGATCTCAATTCCCGGTCGAGGGCCAGATGATGTTTTCCAGGCGACGGAATCGGAGACCAAACAGATTCTGGAACCCGCAGCTCTATAGGCCAGTGCGAGAGCATCTGGTTGGACATGCACTCCGTCGGCTATCAAGCCACAAGAAATTCGTTCATCATTTAATGACCACATCGCAAGACCTGGATCACGGTGATGCACTCCGCTCATACCGTTGAATAAGTGTGTAACCATCGATGCACCGGCTTCGACTGCGTCTTCAAACTGCGTCTTAGACGGCCGGGAATGACCGAGAGAGACCGTTATGTTCTGATCTTTCATTGCTTGGATAGCGGGGATGACATCTGTTTGCTCTGGCGCGACGGTTACAAGCCGCACAGACGGCACTAGCCGGGAAATCCAGTCCAAATCACAGGCGATGATGTGCTGTACAGGATGCGCTCCTGGTGCAGATCCGAGAAATGGACCTTCAACATGAATGCCAGAGAAACCAGGCACTTGCTGAGACTGAAACGACTCATGGAGCGACACCAATGAAGCTGACATCTTGTCTAGCGGAGCAGTGACGATGGTGCCCAACCAACTGGTCGTACCACACTCGAATAACGCTTGGTCCAACCGCAGCAATTCTTCAGTAGATGCAGTTGCTACATGAACTTTGTCAAAGCCGTTCATCTGAACATCAACGAAACCGGGACTCACCACAGCGAATTCGGATTCCCCTGTATGCACGTCTATAGATTCAACGAGACCATCGTCTGCAACAACTATTCGGCGAGGTCCGTGGAGGATGTCTCCATCGAAAAATTTATTACAAGTGATCTCGTGTGACACGTAGAAAATGTACTGCGGTTTTTAGTTGAACGAAGCCTTGGCCGTTGCCGTCAGACGAATATCGGCGAAACGCACCTTCGCTAAACGCAAAATTGTGAGTGTTCTAATTACCCACCAACCTGGGTCGACCTGGAACCATCTGTGGGACAAACGAGGTGACGAGGGAGCTGCATGATGATTGTTGTGCAGGCCTTCGCCCATTGTGAAAAAAGCCAGCCACTGGAGATTGGTCGCTCGGTTGTCATAGGGGCGGCGACCAAAATGATGACCAAGAGCATTGACCGCTGCATTGCTCGCCAAATAGACATTGGCATGAATAAACGCTGCGAGAAGTCCCGTCCATGGACCCAGAAAGATCATCAGAATTACGATTCCTGTCAGGAGACCAGTTTTGTTGTGTCCGAAAAAGATTCTGTCCCATCGATCATCAGGCAGGTCTTTGGCATAACGATCAATAGTTGATGGGTCGAGAACGGTAGCTCGATACAAGGCGACGTTCTTGGCCTGCACTTTCTTCCACCCGAGAAGAACAGGGGAGTGTGGATCGCCTTCAATATCGGTAAATGCGTGGTGCTTTCTATGAACTGCGACCCATTCCTTTGGCTTTATGCCGGTCGACAGCCACAGAACGGCGCGAAACACAAGCGCCACTGACGGACGAAGGCTGAGGGCACGGTGACTCAACGCTCTGTGCAGATACACCGTTGTACAGGTATTGGCAGCAGTGCAGACCACGGCGGCAACCGCGAAAGCAATGAGGAGACTTGAAATGATTGAACTCATATTCAGACACTAACGGGCTACCTACTGGTAGGTAGGGAGGAAGTGGCGGTAAATTGAAATTGTGTCCGAAGTATCAGACGAGATCAGTTCCAGATCCACCAGAGAACTCATCCTGGACGAGGCCCTTCACTGTTTTGCAGACCGTGGATATGAGGGAACGTCTCTCAACGACATAGCTGCGGGTGTCGGAATTAGACGACCAAGTTTGCTTCATCATTTTCCCAGTAAGGAAGCGTTGTACACAGACGTTTTTGAAATGCTTCTATCCGAATGGCTTGAAGGTCTGGAAGTGGCGATGGCTTCCACTGCATCAGGTTGGGACAAAGCAGAGCTCGTCATTCGAGCAGGCTTCGATTTGTTTGCCCAGACACCTGACTACGTTCGAATTATGCGACGTGAAGCACTCGACAGCGGCGTTCATGTTGGTGTTGACCTTTCCGGTTTCTTGCGGCCTCTTTTTGATAACGCATGCGCGTATTTCGCTTCTGAGATGGATAAAGGCAACTTTCGTCGTCACAATGCTCAACACTTAATCATCACCGGATACGGCGCGATCTTGACTTATTTTTCCGATGCTCCATTCATTGATGAACTATTGAATGATCAGGCCCTTACGCCGGAGAATGTTCGCGATCATTGCGATCACGTAGTCGCCTTTTTTCGGGCCGCTCTCGTCGCATAGACCCCAGTTCACAAATCCGATACGGTTGCCCCATGTCATCTTGGATTAATAGCGGTCGCACCATCGGATACTCATCAGAGGGCACTGGAGCGCCAATTCTTGCGTTCCACGGCACCACACAAGCAGCCAATGCTTGGGCTCAAGTGCAACAAGCATGTGAAGCCAGCCTCCAGTGGGTCACATTCGAGTTCCCAGGTTCAGGCGAATCAGACATGCCAACAGATCCAATTGATCTTGATGTGGAAGTTTCACATGCGGTTGCGTTAATGAATCATCTTGGGCATCAGCGCTTTCATGTCGTCGGGTATTCACTAGGAGCAGTGGCCGCATTGCAATGCGCAGCGCTTTTTCAAGATTCTGTAATCACTGTGACTTCACTGTGCGGTTGGTCCCAATCAGACGCACGAATGAAAGTGACTTTTGATTTGTGGCGTCGCTTGATTGCAATAGATCCGGAGTTGTTCATGCGTTATGCACTCGCTGACGGCTATACAGTTGCGGCTCTTGAAGTACTTGAACCGATGTTGGATGCTGTAGTGGGTATGGCGGCTGCCACAGTGCAGCCGGGATCAGATGCTCAACTCGAATTAGATATTCGCATTGATATTGAAAAGAGTTTGGGACGCATTACGGCGCCTTGTCTTGTAATTGGTGGCATCGAAGACCGGTGGGTTGATATCTCAAAATCACGTCACATTGCAGCCACAGTGCCTGGGGCAACACTCGTTGAGCTGCCCGCAGGGCACCTTGTTATTGGTGAATTAGCCGGAGAAATTGCGTCAGCTCTGGCAGCGCACGTGTCGTAGAAGCCCATATTCAGTAGGAGCACCCGTCTTTAGCTGCTCGTACTGACTACCGTATGTAGTCGTGTCATCTGATCTAAATACCACCCTTTCTGAATCCGACTCAAAGTCTCTGTTGTCGTCGTACAACATTCCCTTTGCTCCCGAAAAGAAGACCTCCTCGGCTCTGGAAGCAGTGGCCGCCGCAGAGCAGCTTGGATATCCAGTCGTTGTAAAGCTTGGTGGAGACAAAATTGCTCACAAGACAGAACGTGGACTGGTGCGTCTACGACTGAATAGTGCTGAGGCTGTAACTGAAGCGGCAACAAGCCTCCTGGCTGCGGCTACTCCGGCAGATGGTGAAGTTCACTTATTAGTTGCGCCCATGATCAGCGGAACACGAGAACTTATTGCGGGGATGCTCGTCGACCCACAGTTCGGACCAACTGTGATGCTTGGTATCGGCGGCGTCATGGCAGAAGTGATTGCCGATGTTGCCTTTCGACCAGCACCTGTTGATGAAACGGGTGCCGCAGCCATGATTGATTCATTGCGAATGCAAGGCCTTCTGGAAGCTTTTCGCGGTGAACCTGCGGTCAACAGAAGTCAATTGATTTCAACCATCGTTGGGCTTTCACGAGTTGCCATGGAACGCGACGACATTGTCTCAGTAGATGTGAACCCGCTTATTGTTCGCGAGAACGGTGACGTTGTAGCCGTTGATGCTTTGGTTGAGATGGGAATCCGAAATGTCTCAATGGTTTCTAAACGTGTTCCGTACACGGATGCTCAATTTCGCGCACTCTTTGAACCGCGTGGCGTTTTGGTGGCAGGGGCATCCACTCATCCAGGAAAATTCGGTTTCGTTTCACTGCACAATATTTTGGCTAGCGGTTACGCCGGTGGCGTGTACGGCACAAATTTGCAGGGTGAAGAAGTCCTCGGGATAAAGACTGTTGCGGATATCGATTCTTTGCCAGAAAACTGTATTGATCTGGTGTTCGTATGTACACCAGCATCTGCCAATCCGGAGCTGTTACGCGCATGTGCACGAAAGGGAATCGGTGCTGCGTTTCTTACGTCAGCTGGTTATGGCGAAGCAGGAGAAGAGGGAATCCGACTTGAAGCTGAACTGGTTGCGCTTGCCGATGAGTTAGGAATACTTCTTGCAGGGCCGAATGGTCAGGGCGTCGTATCAACTCCCGCAAAATTGTGTGCGCAAATAGTTGCGCCATATCCGCCCGCGGGAGCAATTGCTGTCGCTAGTCAAAGTGGAAACTTCGTCTCAAGCTTTTTGAATTATGCACGCCAGACAGGTGTCGGCATCAGTCGCGCTGTATCGGCCGGAAATGCTGTGGCACTCGGCGTGGCGGATCTTGTTGAGTGGTATGGAACAGACCCTGCCTCAAAAGTTTCCTTGACATACGTCGAGGGCATTAGTGATGGTCGCGGTCTCATGGAACGCCTTGCGCGAGTCACTGCTCATAAGCCTGTTGTTCTTATCAAGGGTGGCGCTACCGATAAGGGCGCGCGAGCAGCTGCTAGTCACACAGGAGCTCTCGCTGCCAATGATGCGATATTCGATGGTGCATGCAAAGCCGGTGGAGTCACTCGTGCAGCGAATGTTGAGGAAGCCTTTGAAGCTGCGGCAACGTTTGCCACGCAGCCACTCCCACACGGACCAAACGTTGTGGTGTTAACCACTGCTGGTGGCTGGGGTGTCGTCACCAGTGATGCAATCGCAACCGATGGTTCAATGCAATTGATGACCTTGCCAGAAGACTTGCTGGCGCAAATTGATACGAAGTTGCCACCACGGTGGAGTCGCAACAATCCCGTTGATTGCGCCGGAGGCGAAACACGCGACACAATTCCAGAAGTAATGGCGATGATCGCAGAACACAAAGATGTTGATGCAATCATCTACCTCGGCCTAGGTATTCAAGCCAACCAAGCTCGTCTCATGAGAGAGGGTCGATTTCACCCAGATCACGGCTTAGATCGCATCGTTGAATATCACGAACGACAGGATGCGCGTTTTGCCCAGGCTGCACATGACTTATCAGTTGCTACAGGAAAACCAATTCTTCTTGCGACTGAGCTTGCTGTCGCTGATCCTAATAATTCTGGTGTTAAAACTGTTCGCGAGACAGGGCGTCTTTGCTACGCCAGTGGCAACCGCGCTGCGGTAGCACTTGGACACCTCTATCGATATGCGGTTCACACAGGTGTCGCGCGTAAATAGCGGCTTTGGTGCGCGATCGCGCCAATCAGCAAACCCGCTTCGAACGATAACCATTTTGGCAACCGTTGGAATTCTGCTGTTCGGAGGTTTGTACCTGGCGTTGTCTCGTACCGCATCTCGAGTGACTCATCGAAATGACCGCGTTGTGACCACAGTTCCGCGCGTGTCTTTGCTTTCCGCACGACGAGCGCCGAACACGTTGTCGATAATCACGCGCACAGGCAAGGTGTCTCGCGGTTTCGCGAATATCGTTTCCGATTTTCCCACGCAGAGTTGCGTGGCAGTCGAATGGATGGGCACACGTCTTGGTTCACTCAATTCGACAAAAGCAATGATTCCAGCGTCGGCTACCAAGGTGATCACTGCTGCTGTTGCGCTAGAAGTTTTGAAACCTGGATTCACCTACACGACAAATGTTCTTGGGACCTTAGATGCGGTGGGCACAACCGCAGACTTATTCTTTGTCGGAGGGGGAGACCCGTTACTAGTTCGTAACGAATATGTGGCCTCTGAAAAATACCCGACTACCTCTGGGACATCGCTAGAAAAGTTGGCAGATTCTCTAGTCGCAGCAGGTCTGCGACGCGTTACAGGTTCTGTTGTTGGAGTCGACTCTCGATACGACGACAAAAGATTTGTGGATGTGTGGCCACAGGATTTTCACTTCACAGAATCTGGACCACTCGGAGCTCTTATGGTTGACGACGGGGTTGTGCTCGGTCAAACAACTAAGCCAGATGATCCAGCTGTTGCAGCTGCTACTGAGTTACAGAATCTTCTGAATGCGCGGGGCGTACTCTTCGGTGCGCTTCCGCGTCGCGACGCACTCCCTTCCGGTCTTGCAACAATCGCTTCCATTCAATCTGCTCCGCTTACGTCAATCGTTCAAGAGATGTTGGTTAACAGCGATAACAACACCGCAGAAATGTTGTTAAAGGAAATAGGTTTTGCATCTACTGCAACAGGTTCTACCGCGGCAGGCCTCACTGCAGTCACAGAGCAACTCGCAAAGTGGAAGCTTGATAAAGACGTTCAACTTTTTGATGGATCAGGACTGGCTTCAGATGGACGAATTCCTTGCGACGTCTTCATGTCGCTCCTTAATACTTTTTCTACGACTTTGCCTGGCCTCATGGCAACCGCAGGTGAAACAGGGACCATCCGAGACACCTTCGATAGGACTGCAGTGGCTGGAAAACTTCGCGGCAAAACAGGAACTCTCAATGGAGTGAAAGCGCTCGTCGGCTACCTGCCGATCACCAACGCGGGACCTGTGACGTTCTCTTTGTTGATGAATAAGACAGGGATAGACAATCAGGGTTCATATAGGCCCATCTGGTATTCCTTGGCAGATGTACTGAATAGAGCCTCAGCTTCGCCATCGATGGAGCAATTAACGCCATAGGACGGCCTGTGGATATCTTCGGATGGGCGCCGTAGAATACAAAGCCCATGGCATCGTCGCGCATCTCACCAAGACCACCCAAAGGTCCTGTCGACCAGGTTGGCGACCTCTTTGACTCGGTGAAACAGTACGCGCGCCAAGAGACTCTTGAACCAATCAAGGGTGCCATTCGTTGGGTCGGAGCTGGGTCTGTGGCAGCTCTTTCTTTGGGTCTTGCCTTAGTTTTTTCAGCTCTAGGCGTTCTGCGTCTCAGCCAAGATCTTGGGGGCACTGTTCTTGATGGTTCGTGGTCGTTTATTCACTATTTCATTACGTTGTGCGTCGTGGCCGTTCTTGTGGTCGTTACATTCTCTCGCGTCTCGCGACGCAGTCTCGCAAAGGATTCCTAATCATGTCCGACAACACTCGTATTTCTCGTGACGACCTTGAGTCAAAGTTCCGAGCTCTGCAAGCAGATATACAAGGACGCGCTGCTGATAAGAAGCAGTCCGCCATTGCAATTGGTTCTGCAGTTGCGTCAATAGTGGTGATTCTTGCTTATCTTTTGGGCCGCCGCAAAGGTCGTCGTCGTGCTTCTCGCGTTGAATTCCGCCGGTTTTAGTATTTATGCGCGCCATAGTTCGATTCATCGGACGTCGTATCTTTCTTAGTCAATCCAAAAAATTTCGGTTGTTAAGGCGGCTGATAACACTTTTTGGAATAGCACGATTAGCTTCTCGTGCGGTCACTCCCGTGCGGCGAATAGTGCTTGCCCGCGACGAATCAATGGAAATTCGAATTACTAAGACTGGATATCGCTCCTCATGAGTGGAGTATTTGCTGAGGGCGAGAAGGCTCTATTTATCGACTCAAAACAACGTCGTTATCTAATCCAGCTCAATAAGGAGGGCGAGTTCCACAGTCACGCAGGGTTTGTTGCCCATACCGCAGTGATTGGAACGCTTCCTGGAACACCTGTCGAATCAACAAAAGGATCGAAGTACATAGTTCTTCGTCCAACGCTCGAAGATTTTGTCATTGAAATGCCTCGAGGCGCACAGGTCATCTACCCTAAAGATCTCGCACCAATGTGCATGATTGGCGACATTTATCCCGGAGCACGTGTCTTCGAAACAGGCGTTGGTTCTGGAGCTCTATCAATGACGATGCTTCGCTACGGGGCCCACATTACGGGTCTTGAACTGCGCGAAGATTTTATGAATCGCGCCAAAGCAAATGTTCGCTCGTTTCTCGGAGAGGAAGCATTGTCGCGGTACAACGTTTCTCTAGGGGATAGCTACGAAACAACACTCGAAGGCTCTTTCGACAGAGTGATGCTTGACCTTCCAGAGCCGTGGCAAGTAGTTCCACGAGTTCAACACGTCCTAGAAGCAGGGGGGCTGCTCGTTGCATACACCCCTTCAATCACTCAAGCGGTTCAAGTACGCGAATCTATGGGCAAAGGCTGGGTTGACCAGCGCACGCTCGAAGTTCTCCATCGCACATGGCACATTGAAGGCATGGCAGTAAGACCTGACCATCGCATGGTTGCTCACACAGCGTTTCTTACTGTGGGGCGTTGGATTGGTTCGAACGTTTAGGGTTCGATAAAGATGCATTCGCCGGGGCATTCCTCGGCGGATTCAACAACTGCATCAATAAGTTTGTCGTCGAAATTGGCAAGACCTTCAGCGCCTTCAGCGTTTCCCTTAGCTTTAGCGAACACTTTGTCGCCTTCGCGAACGTAGGCAAGTCCATCATCAAGAAGCGTAAATACGTCTGGTGCAATTTCTTCGCAGAGGCCATCGCCAGTGCAGAGGTCTTGATCGATCCATACCTTCATTTGGGGAGTCCCTTCTCATGAGCCGTATCACGGCACCATTGCGCCCCCAATTGGGGACAGTTATAAGCCTACACATCCCGTACCCAGGTCGCCTTGTCTATCAATGCGGGTCTGAACGGTACGTTGCGGCCTAGTGAAGGACGAGTCCTGACCCACAGTGACGAGTAGCGTGGAGCCTTCATGACGGAGCACACAATACCCACAGAGTCGCCTGAAATGCATCCAGTTACAAAGGCTCTGCGCGACTGGTTTCTCGTCGTTGTATTGGCACTGGGAGCAGCTTTGCTCGTCCGTGTTTACGTCTTGCAGCAGTTCTACATCAGCGGACCATCAATGGAGACAACGCTCTTCGGCGACAATCGTGTCCTTGTGAATAAGTTGAGTTATCGATTGCATTCAATCCATCGGGGAGACGTAGTTGTTTTTGACCGTGTGACCACCAGCGATGAGTCTGTCGTACATGATGATCTCATCAAACGAGTCATCGCCCTTCCGCGTGACACAATCGAAATCAAGAACTGCATCGTGATAGTCAATTCAAAACCGCAGGTGGAGCCTTATCTGGACAAGGACGTGCTCGATTTCACTGATCCTGTAAACAGATGTCGCGTTGCAAACATGCCCGTACAGACTGTTCCAGATAAAAAGATTTTTGTGATGGGAGACAACCGGCCCGAATCATTCGATAGCAGGAGTTTCGGCCCCATATCGGAGAGCCTGGTCGTTGGTCGCGCGTTTGCAATTGTGTGGCCGTTGAATCGAATCTCGACCTTGTAAAAATCAGGTTCGAGGAACGAATCCGATTTCTTTCTCGTAGGTTTCAACCATGGTGTCGACGTGGTCGCTGAATACAGCATCCAATCCCATTCGTAGTGCTGTCGACAAGACATAGTCGTATTGACAATCCCAACCAAAAGCAAACATCCCGAATTTGTGCACCAATGTGGTTGAACCACCCGTCCAGTCCGAGTGATGCATATTCAGGCTGTCTATTCCGTTGCTCGATAATTTTGCACAGCGCATCTCAAGACCTTCTTTTATGCGCGAGAGTCGTGTCGAATCGACAAGCCTGACGTTTGGAAGTCGTGTTCGTTGAGCAATAATCACTGCACTTGAATAGTGACACAACCACAGACGTGATTCATCAAAACCACTGTTTCGTGCGGTCTCGGCAGTACGTTCAAAACTTTGTTCATCCTTGATGTCAATACTCAAATCAAAATTGGTTCCACATGTTTCAAACAACGCTTCCAGAGTGGGGATATGAGACGGTAGTTCTGCAAGTCGGAGGGTTGAAATAGGACGACTACGCGCAAGTTTTCTCACGACGCCGTCATGGTCGAGAACGGCGTGTCCATCAGCAGTAGTCCAGGCATCAGTTTCGAGACCGTTAGCCCCAAGCCGCAATGCAAGCGCAAAAGCCGCAAGAGTGTTCTCGGGAGCATGGGCCATTCCACCTCTGTGGGCAAAGGCAATCGGGTCAGATCGGAGGGAAGCAATGCGTTGTTGCACCCTCCAACACTAGGTGCCTGCTTCTATGCTTAGCGGGTGTTCAATATGTCAGGTAGTGAGATTCTTTTTCTGCTTGTTGCCGGGCTTGTCGTTTTAGGTCCAGAAAGACTCCCTGGAGTTATTCGCAGAGGTGGAAAGATCTACGGCGATCTCCGTCGCGCCGCGAGTGGTTATGAAAAAGAATTCCGAGAGACATTTTCAGAGCCCCTCAACGAACTGAAATCCACTGCTGATCAGATGCGTCATGGCTTTGGGCTCGTTGACAACGAACCATCGCCCCCTATGCGTCCTGAACAGGCGGCATATCCGAAGCCAGACTTTTCAACACCAGTCGTAGATGCCCCAACTCCCGCTACTGACGATGAGTAATACATCGGCTCAACCTATTGAAGCAATGTCCATGATGGACCACTTGCGTGAATTGCGTATGCGCCTAGTACGTAGTGTCCTAGCAGTCGGAATCTCAACGCTGATTCTTCTAGCGTTCTATGACCAGCTGAAGAATCTACTGACCAAGCCATATACGAACTTGTGTGCCCGCAGGCCTGACTTTGCCTGTGATGGGTCACTCTTTTCGCTAGGACCACTTGACGGTTTTTCGGCACGCATGAGGGTATGCCTGTACGGCGGATTGGTTCTCGCGCTGCCGGTCGTGCTCTGGCAAATCTGGCGGTTCATTGTGCCGGCTTTATCCAAACGAGAAAAGAATTATGCAGTTCCTTTTATTGCGTCATCGATTCTGCTTTTTGCTTTTGGTTGCTACTTGGCGTATTGGACCTTGGATAAGGCCTTGGAATTTCTGATCTCGTGGTCAGGCAGCGACGTCACTCAGGCCTATCAAGTTACGAAATACATAAACCTTGTCGTGATGATGATGCTTGCGTTCGGAGTTGGCTTTCTCAGCCCTGTGCTTCTTGTTTTCCTTCAACTGGTTTCTGTCGTTACGCCTAAGACCTTGATCAAGCAATGGCGCTACGCCGTAATGGGCATCTTCGTAGCAGCCGCTGTGATTACTCCGTCGGGTGACCCAATCAGCATGTTGGCCCTTGCCATTCCGTTGACAATTCTGTATTTGATCGCAGTTCTCATTGGCTGGCTATTGACACGACGAAGGTCTGCGTAGTTCGGTGTCTGACGTTCGCGCGATATTCCTCAAGTCTCTAGATTACGAACCTGATGTTTTTCAGGTGAAGGCAATGAACTCAATTGATGCTGACGCATCTGTCTTAGTAGCCGCACCAACCGGTTCCGGCAAAACACTTATCGCAGAATATGCAATTGCACGAGCGCGTTCTCTCGGTTTGCGTGCCTTTTACACGACACCCATCAAGGCGTTATCAAACCAGAAGTTTCGCGATTTACAAAATCTGTACGGTGCGCACAACGTCGGTCTTGTGACCGGAGACAATGCAGTTAATGCAGACGCACCGGTCGTGGTGATGACCACCGAGGTTTTGCGGAACATGATTTATGCCCAATCGAGTCGACTAGAGGAATTGGGTGTTGTAATCCTCGATGAGGTTCATTATTTGCAGGATGCCTTTCGCGGTCCTGTGTGGGAAGAAGTAATCATTCAACTCGACCTCGAAGTGCAGCTTGTCTGCTTGTCGGCAACAGTGTCTAATGCCGACGAAGTTGGCGATTGGTTATCGACCGTACGAGGCAGAACAGACGTAGTTGTAGAGACCACTCGACCTATCGAACTCGTTAATCATTTCGCCCTGTTTGACAATGCTTCAAAGCAATGCGAGATGTTCGAGACTGTGGTCGCAGGCGAACCGAATCGTCACGTACAACGACTTCTTTCGAATGCAACACAAGTACGCGGCAGGTCTGGCCAACAAGGCGGGAAGAAACCGCGCCGATTTTCCCCACCAACGCGGCCAGAGATAGTTGAACTTCTCGAAGATCAATCCATGCTGCCAGCGATTGTCTTTATTTTCAGTAGAGCTCAATGCGAAGACGCAGTCCATTCATGTATGAACGCTGGCATGGTTCTGACATCTCTAGAAGAGGAGATTCAGATCCGAGAGATCGTCGAACGGCATTGCGAGAATCTCACAGCCGACGATAAGGACGCACTTCAGTACCACAACTTTATAGATGACGTAGCTAGCGGCATCTCTTGCCATCACGCTGGAATGATTCCGATGTTCAAGGAAGCTGTTGAGGAATGTTTCGTACAAGGGTTGGTCAAGGTTGTTTTTGCCACTGAAACTCTTGCAGTCGGAATCAATATGCCTGCGAGGGCGGTAGTAATTGAGAAGTTAACGAAATACACAGGAGAACATCATCAGTTACTGAAGGCTTCTGAGTTCACGCAGTTGACCGGTCGTGCAGGTCGACGAGGCCTGGACGATATCGGTCATGCAATTTCACTATGGAATCCGTTTGTCGACTTTGACCAAGTTGTCGGTTTGGCCCTGAGCCGTAGTTTTCGTTTGTCATCTGCATTTCGTCCAACTTCAAATATGGCTGTAAACATGGTTCGCAATCGTTCACTAGATGGCACTCACCACATTCTGAATCTGTCATTTGCTCAATTTCAGGCCGATAAGGACGTTGTAACTTCTGAGGCATCTATTGACGGCCGTAAACGCGAGTTGGCTCTACTCGAAAAGGCTTTAGCTGAGAGAGATTTTGGTCAAGAGAACATCACGTCATCTGACCAAATGGCTTCATCAGTAGAGGCTGAGATTGCATTGCGTTCTTTGCGACCCGGAGACATCGTGATGTTCGACGCGTCGAATATCAGAGGCCGAGGTTTGATTATCAGCACAGCAGCTCGCCGTTCTGGCATTCGACTCACTGTTGTCACACCTAGTCGCAAGATTCTTGATGTGATGGCTAAAGATTTACGAAGTCTCCCGATGAAGGCGGGCCACGCAGATCTTCCAGTGCCGTTTGAACCCGCTCGTACCGAGTTCATTCGCGAGTCGGCTGCACGACTTGTGAAAGCGAAAATTGACGAGACCATGGGTAGGGCGATGGAGGAGCAGACAGGTCCGCGTGTTGTTGACTCACCTCTCTCGCACAAAAGCATTCGCAAATTGAGAAATGAAATCGAACAGATGGAAAGCCGAGCGGGTACTCGTGCTGGTTCAGTTGGTTCTCGTTTCATGGACGTTGTTCACATGTTGGAAGAGTTGAACTACATCTCGCAATGGACACTGACAGAAAAAGGCGAGATGCTCGCAGGAATTTTTCACGAGTCTGATTTGCTGATTGTTGAAGTGATGAACCGAGGGTTGTTCGACAATTTGTCTGTCAATGATTTGGTAGCAGTGTTGTCCACCTTGGTGTATGAACCACGTGGAGGAGATTCTGGCGGAGCCCCACGTTGGCCCAATGAACAGGTGCGCCAACGATTCAAACGAATTGAACGAGTGAGTGAACAGGTACAGGACATTCAGCGTCAGCGTGGTCTTCATCAGCATCGTGCACCTAACGGCGGCTTAGCTTTCGAGACCGCAGCGTGGGCCAGTGGGAAACCATTGTCGAAAATTCTTGATCCTGATCTCACCCCTGGTGACTTCGTCCGATCGATGCGTCAATTAATTGATCTCTTGCGTCAGATTGTGACTACGACTTCCAATCCATCACTGCGTGACACAGCTGAATCAGCTACCCGTGCTCTTGATCGTGGGGTCGTTGCAGCAGCGTCCGGAGCATCGTCGCGATGATCACACGCGGGGATCAATGGGGAATTCCAACAACGAGGATTCCTGCTGACCTTCTCGTTAATGGAGATCGTGAGCTCGCTGCAAGCTCTACCGATTTTCGTCTCATTGTAAGGGGAGGGGACATTGCGCACAGTCTTGGTGATCCACCTCCACCAGCTGTAGGGGACAGATGTACAGAGGTACCGATAGATGCTCTTCGAATATCTATTACCTTCAAGAACGCTTCGGCTCAAACACTGATTGCTGCATCGCATGTAATGGTTGGCAACTGGTTACGAGGTCGTCTCGTGTGCGTTTCCAATGGAGGATTCATCGGGGCACTAAATGTCTCACCTCGCGCTCACCCCAATGATGGATTCCTTGATCTGATGACTATTGATCCGTCCATGGGAATACAGCAGCGACTGCGGGCCCGTAAGAAATCAGTTCTCGGAACACACACTCCGCACCCCTTAGTAGAAACAGGTCGAGCTAGGTCATTCGCTTTTTCTTGCCAGTCTCGTTCGGAGCCTCTTCGCGTTGACGGTCGCCGAATTTCTTCATGGAGCGCCGTACAAGTAGAAATTATGCCTGATTACTGGAGACTGCTCGTGTAGCCATCTACGGTAGGTGAATGCAATCTTGGATACTTAACGAATCACCGGGCACCTATGTGTGGGGGGATATCGACACTCCTGAACCCCAAGACAACGAAGTACGCATTCGCGTCGTCGCTAGTGCTCTCAATCACATGGACTTATGGGTGACCAGAGGAATGCCGAAGCCTCCACTTCCACATATTCCCGGTTGCGACGTTGCGGGAATAGTTGACGCAATCGGAAGCAAAGTGACTTCGGTTTCTGTGGGAGATGAAGTCGTCGTGAATCCGGGAGTTTCACCCCTTGAGGACATCGTGCGGTACGGCAACAATTCACCAATGGGTCCCGGATTTATGATTTGGGGTGAGCATTGTCACGGAGGTCATGCCACGTTTGCAATCGCTCCAGATCGAAACGTTCGTCCTCGACCGCCGACAAGAACATGGTTTGAAAGCGCCGCGTTTCCACTTGCTTATCTCACGGCTCTACGCATGCTGAATCGAGCACGTCTTGCGCCGGGAGAAACAGTATTGATTGTCGGCATTGGGTCTGGAGTCTCAACAGCCGCGTTAGCTCTTGCCAACTTCATGGGCGCTCAAGCAATCGTGACCAGCAGAGACGCAGCCAAGCGTGAACAAGCATTGCGTATGGGTTCGATTTCAGCGATTGATTCTGCCGATGCCAAGTGGCCAGTGCAGGCCGATGTTGTCATCGAGAGCGTTGGACCAGCTACATGGGACAAATCAGTTCGCTCCCTAGCCCCAGGTGGGCGAATGGTCGTTTGCGGTGGGACATCTGGGTCCGCAGCCGAAATCAATATTCCTCGCTTATTTTTCAAACAATACGAAATCATTGGTTCATCAATGGGAAGTTATGAAGAGTTTGATCAGCTTTTGTCCATTGTCAATAACGGATTGCCAATAGCTGTCGACAATGTTTACCCACTGCAGGAATACGAAACAGCATTGTCTCGTCTTGAGCGTGGCGAACAGCTTGGAAAAATTGTGCTTGATCACGGTATTGCGTCGTGAACAATTCAGATGTTGATGAACTGAAGTCACACGCATGCAACCTGATTGATCAGAACGCAGAGTCACTTATCAGTGTTAGCCATGATATTCATGATCATCCGGAACAGAATTACGAAGAAGTTTTTGCATCAGAGTTGTTGACACGAACAGCTAACGAATTGGGCGTTCCTGTTGAATTGGGTGCCTTCGACTGTGCTACTGGGTTTTCAGGTGATGTTGGTTCAGGCCCGACCGTGTGCATCATGAGCGAGTATGACGCGTTGCCCGATATTGGTCATGGTTGCGGGCACAACATCATCGCTGCCGCTGGCCTTGGAGCTGCGATCGCTCTTGCGTCTATTGCAAGCGCATCAGGTGGTCGCGTTCGGTACATGGGAACACCAGCCGAAGAAGGCGGTGGCGGAAAAATACTGATGGCTCGCAATGGGGCGCTAACAGGAGTAGATCTGGCCATGATGGTTCATCCTGCAGACGCTGACTTAGCAACCATCGACGCCATAGCGCTTCAACAACTCTTGGTGGAATACACCGGACAAGAATCACACGCTGCGGCTGCTCCGCATTTGGGTCGCAACGCACTTGATGCAGCGGTGCTCGGTTACTTGGCTGTAGCTACTTTGAGACAGCACATCCTGCCGACTGAACGTATTCACGGAATCTTCTTGAAGTCAGGGGAGAAGCCGAACATTGTTCCGCGCGAGGCCTCAACCGAGTGGTACGTCCGGTCCGACAATGTCACCTCTCTTGCAGCTCTCAAGCCCCGCGTTCTTGCATCACTTGAGTCCGGAGCCCTTGCGTGCGGTTGTTCTGTCTCGCACGAATGGATTGGTGCGGCATACGCAGACATGGTGACAAACAACACCATGGGAACCATGTATGCACACAATGCGTTACGCCTCGGCCGCACAGTGACTGACCCACGACTTGGCGGACACAGAGTTGTTGGCAGTACAGATATGGGAAATGTCAGTCATTTAGTACCTTCGATTCATCCGATGATTGCTTCGGCACCTACTGGCACTTCTATACACACCAAACAGTTCGCTCAATTTGCTCGATCTCCAATGGCGGACCAAGCGGTCTTAGACGGTGCAAAAGCAATGGCCATGACCGCAATCGATTTTTGGACTTCGACAGATCGTCAGAAAGCCGTTGCGGCCGAGTTTCACACTGCCAACCCAGACAAAAACGTGCTGTAGCGGTATCCCTCTCCACGACCTACGTGACTCCTAGGCTCAATTGCCGTGAGTGTTTATGTCCCTGAGGAATTTACAGATGCGGAATCTGACATCCTGCGTCGTTATTTTACAAATCTTGACCTTCCTGTTTTTGCGTTGGTCAATTTGCCCGAAGTTGTAAAAGGCGCATTGTTTGCCCGTTACAGCCGTAGTCCTCGCAGCTTGCGTCGTCTCTTTCTCGACGAGTTTGTGAACGACCTCGAAATTGCCGGCGATCAAGCCGTTGACGCAACCGTCGGAGTAGACAGGGCAGAGACTCTGTATGAAAAAGTTTTTGTTGAGTACGGCGATGACTCTGTTGCACAACTCGGTGGGGTTCACCTTGCGTGCGAACAAGCCTCAAACATTTTGACGAAGATTCTTGAGTGGGGTCGCCTCATGAGTTACCTCGAGCAGAGCACTCGGTACATCGCGTACGACGACAGACTTGGAGGGCGCTTTCGCTATTACCGGGATCCTGACATTTTGGAAGGTCGGTTCGGTACTCGTTATGTCGGCGACATGGACCGTATGTTTGATTCATACAGCCAACTTGCCGAGTTAGTTACCGAACATGTGCGCTCAACTGTCGTTAAGGGACCAAAAGATAGTGACTTTGTGTACCGACAAGCCACACGAGCCAAAGCCCTTGATGCCGTGCGCGGGTTATTGCCTGCCTCGTCTTTATCCAATGTCGGAATTTACGGAAGTGGACAAGGGTATGAACAACTCTTGTTACGCATGCGCGCACACCCATTACCCGAAGCGCGTTATTACGCAGACATGATGCTCGTCGAATTGCGCAAAGTAATTCCATCGTTCCTTCGTCGCGTCGACGTCCCCGAAAGAGGAGTGAAGTGGTCGGATTATCTCTCGACTAACACTGCCGCCATGACAGACATTGTTGACGCAATCATGGGTGACGACATTGCTACTGATGTAGATGAAGTATCGCTTATCGATTTTGATCCAGACGGCGAGAATAAGTTGGTGGCTGCCGCGTGTTACCAGTATTCACATTTGCCTGAATCACAAATTCGCATGAAGGTCGAAGCGATGAGTGTCGCCGATAAGACTGACATTCTGAATGCCTACATCGGCAACCGCGACAACCGTCGTCATCGTCCAGGCCGGGCCTTCGAAAGCATTGATTATCGCTTCGACGTCTTGTCCGATTACGGCGCCTTTCGCGATATGCAACGGCATCGCCTATTAACAATTGAGTGGCAGCCCTTGACTCCATACCACGGCTATTCCCGTCCAGAACTTGTGGATGCAGCCGGTGGAGCCGAGATGTTCGATGAAGTCATGGCCCGTTCAGCCTCGTTGTATGACGCCCTTGCAGCCGACTATCCGTATCAGGCCAGTTACGCCGTTTCCATGGCCTACCGAATTCGCTATGTGATGCAGTTCAACGCCCGTGAGGCGATGCACATGCTTGAACTGCGTTCTGGTCCACAAGGCCATCCTTCGTACCGCAGGGTGGCTCTGGAGATGCATAAACAGATCTCTGAGAAGGCCGGCCATCATGCCGTAGCCGCGGCTATGTCGCATATGACTACGGAAGTACCTGAACTCGAACGACTCGAGTCCGAGAGGCGCGCAGAGTCAAAAAGGTCTGCAAAAGACCAATAGTTTGTCTCGTGACAACCGTCACGGAGTCATGATATTTTGCGAGCATTCGTCCATTGGCACTGTTTTATGCCTAGTATCCCGCCGCGAGTCCTTGCACATATTTAGGAGCACATAGTGGCTAAGAAGAAGATTGAACCAGTTGAAATTGAGCTGGAGATTGACCTCGATGGGGATGAAATTGACGACCTCGAGGAACTGGAACTAGACGAACCTCTCATCGAAGACGATGAAGACGCTCTACTCGATGATGATGAGGATGACGACGACTCAATGGGCGCCACCATCGTGCGCAAGCCCGGAGATGACGATGACGATGACGATGACATGGTTGCTCCAGATGACGTCGAAGAAGACCTTTCAAAAATTCTGAAGGATCGTCTCGCTAGTGAAGATCTTCCAGCAGAAGAAGACGAAGTACCTGACAACGAAGAGCGTTCAACGGGCGACGATGAATTGCAGCCAAAGCGAGCTGACGAACTCTTGTGTAACAGTTGCTTCCTTCTCGTTCGCAAGAATGCACCTATGTGTCCCATCGGTGACGACGCGTGCCCTGTATTCGTAAAGTAACCCCATGAATCTGTCAGCGATTACTAATGAATGTGCTCGCAGATTCAGTGACGTTATTGCGGGTCTGCAAAAACAAGCGCCGTCGGCCAGAATGGTCGGCAAATTCGCGGTTGACCAAGCTGTACGAGAAGCGCGAAAAGTAGTCGTACGACCGTCATCCAAAGATGATGCAACCAGTGACTGATCTGTCTGTTTTCGTGCGTGCTGCTACGCCAGCAGATTCGACCATTATTGACTCTTATCGAGAACTAGCGAGACAAGAGGCGACTCAGTACCGCGGCTCCGTTCTGAAATCTTCTGATCACGACTTGCCCGGTTTTTCTCTGGTTGCAGGAGTCGGGTCAACCGTCATGGGTGCGTTGGTGGCAGTTCCTAGCGCAACAGACACTTGGTCAATTGAATTTGTATTCGTCGACGTAGCATGCAGAGACATCGGCATAGGCGACGCACTTGTTCTCGCGTGTTTGCGTGAGTTGGCCCAGAGAAAGGCGACTTGGGTGCAATCGAGCGCTATGCCAGGTGATCGCGCAATGAAGAACTTGTTTGAACGACACGGCTTGGTTGCTCAAACGATCATTGTTGGCAAAAAGCTTTAACGGCCCTTCCATTGGGGAGCGCGTTTTTCAATGAAGGCAGTTAGTCCTTCTTTGGTGTCCTCTGATTTCAAGATGGGTGCAAATTCTTTATTTGTCATCGCGATGAGTTCATCGTCTGTGGAGTACGCAGAGGCGAGAATCACACGACGACTTGCAGCAACTGCCATCGGTGCTGACAGTGCGATCTTTTCTGCAAGAACCATGGCAGCTTCAACTTCTTTGCCCGGCTCCACGATCTGATTCACCAGACCGAGTGCGTACGCACGATCAACTGACAGTGGCTCGCCCGTGAGAATGACTTCCATTGCGACTGCTCGTCCAATTGCGCGAGGGAGGCGGAACAGGCCACCGGCTCCGGCGATGAGATTTCGTTTCACTTCGGCGAGACCAAAAGATGAACGTGAAGTTGCAATAACCATGTCAGATGCAAGAACAATCTCACACCCACCAGCAGTTGCAAGGCCGTCAACCGCAGCAATAATCGGCTTCACCCGATCGCGGTACACGTACCCAGCGAATCCACCGCGCTTTGTTCCGAGAGTTTGTCCACCAGCACTCAAAGCCTTGAGGTCTGCACCAGCACAAAAGACGGGAGTCTTATGTCCTTCGGTATTTGCAGTGAGAACACCAACCCAAACAGTTTCGTCAGCTTCCAAGCGATCAATGCACGCCTCCATGTCGGCTGCTAATTCATCATTTACAGCGTTTCGGGCATCAGGACGATTGAGTGTGATGAGAGCAACGTTTCCGCGCACTTCATATGTGACCAAGTTTGACATACCCCCACCGTAGTGAGAAGCAGCTGTGGTGGGGAAGTTGAGACTATTCGGACTGTTCCGGAGTCGATGTAGCTTCAGAAACCACAGGCGCGTCTGCAACTGAAATCTCTGGAGTCGCGACTACCGGTGTTTCGACAACATCGACTGCTGCAGCAACAACTGGTTCTGCTTCTGTTCCTTCAATTGCCGATGAAGCAGCCTTGGCTACGGGTTTCTGCGAATCGGCGCCCTGTGGCTTTGGACCACGACGAGGCTTGTCTGCACCTGGCTTGCCATCTGCAGACTTGTTCAGTTCGCCTGCGCGCTTATGAGGACCTTTGTCGCCGCGTGGAACCTGCAACGGTCGTGGTGGGCGTGCTTTCGGATCAACTGCAATTCCAAACAGTGCTGCAATCTGCGGCATGAGAGGCCCGAGGCGAGTAACAGTCTTTGTGAGATCTTCTGAGATCACTGTAGGAACAGCGGCAGGCAGAACTTTTGCATGGACTGGCGAGAACGCAGCAGCTTCCAACAGCGCAATCCAACGCTCTGATGGCGCATCAGTTGTGAGGCCCGCAACAGTTGCAGCGACAACTTGTGCCGCAAGGGGAGCAGGAAACGGAACACCGGCCTTAGGAGGCTGAGAAGACAAACGCAACGCACGCACGACGCGGCCAACTGATGTTGCAGCAGCCACATCGTCAAGCCAATTCTTGGTCTCGGTCTCTTGACGAATAACAAGACCCTGCTTCATCTTTGCAACGAGTGCGCGAGTCTCTTCGTCAATAGCAACCAATTGATCTGCTGTGACCACAATGGAACGCAAATCGCGAAGGTCGATGTCATGAATGATGGACTCTGCAGAGATTGCCTTGTCGCGCCATTCAGCTACACGAAGACGTGGCAACAATTGCTCGGCGATTTGGAGCAAACCTTCTGCAGGAACCTTTTCCTTACCTGCGGCAACTGCAAGACGATTCTGCTCTTCAATTGCAGCACGAACTGCGGGCACTCCACCATTGAGAACAGTCTCAGCGATTGTGCGATGAGCTTGCGGCAATTCAGCGAGTACGGCATCAACATTGACGCGTAACGGACGAATACGTTTTGCTTTCGGACGCTGTGGAAGTTCTGGTGGCGCATCAAAGAATTGGCGACGGGGACGATCTGGACGACCTTCTGCGCCTTCTTTACGATCACCGCGTGTACGGTCGCCATCTTTACGTTCTCCACGAGGCTTGTCTCCGTCTTTACGTTCACGACGAGGACCTTTACGATCATCACCACCGCGCGAACCCTTCTTTGCAAGCTGTTGAGTCACTGGTTCGAATGCGCGAGTAGACGGAAGAATTTCGAGAAGACCTGTGCGGACGTTTTTTGCCTTCGGAGGAGTGATTGACAATACGCGACTGCCATCAAGATCAGTCTCGACGTCTGCGCGCATCACGTCGTTGACGCTTGACCCGGCAGGGACGACTGAGTCGACTACTTCACCACGTGGTTCACGTGCGCCGGCAGCGCGCCATGTCCAAGTGCCATCTGGGCGTTTACTGGTGAGTTCGATCTCGATACGACGTGACATAGGCATCTACGGTATCTCGGAAAACCCCACGACCATCAGAGAGCATCGATCTAGTTGCTACCGTGGCGCATGCCTATCTACGCACTTGGTGATCAAATCCCTTCAATTCACCCAACGGCCTATGTACACCCTGATGCCGTGATCATCGGATCTGTCACGATTGGAGCGCAGAGTTCCATTTGGGCCTGTGCAGTCCTTCGCGGCGATGACGGCGCCATTGTCATTGGCGAACGAACCAGCATCCAGGACGGCACCGTTGTGCATACAACCCCTATGAGCCATACGACAGTGGGCGATGACTGCGTAGTGGGGCACTTGGTGCACCTTGAAGGCTGCATCATTCACAACTTCGCGCAAGTGTCTTCAGGGGCAATCGTTTTGCACCGAGCAGAAGTCGGAACCGGAGCAATTGTTGCGGCTAACTCAGTTGTCCTGAATGACACCATTGTTCCCGAAGGAGCATTAGCTGTAGGTGCACCTGCCACCATCAAAGAGGGGCGAGCCAGAAAAGCAGACATCGAGATGGCAGTCATGGCATACCTTCACAAGGGTGAACGCTTCAGAGAGCAATTGCGTCGCATTGACTGACATGCCCAGTGTCCCGTCGTGGACCATGCTTGATTTTCTCATAGCAACTGCAGAGTCTGAATTACTTGCTGACTTGTTGTGGAGCCTCGGAGTTGTTGCAGTTGAGGAACTCGAAGAAGTAGGCGACTTTGTCACACTGCGCACGAGCATGGGGGAGGATCATTCGTTCTCTCGTGAACTAATTCAGGCAGCGTTTCCCGACGTGAGCATCTCAGTTGCTCACATAGAGCGAAGTGTCGCCGATACGTGGCGTATTCATGCTTCGCCTACTTGGATCAATGAACATGTTGTCTTGTGCCCAGCATGGGTCACGTCGCCAGTTGCAACTCACGTCATCCGTATCGAGCCGGCCGACACTTTCGGCTTAGGCAACCACACAACAACGGTGTTAGCTCTTCGTCTTGGCCTTCGACATTGCCAAACAGATTCTCTAGTGTTCGACTTCGGATGCGGTTCAGGCGTGTTGGCTATTGCTGTGACAAAAATTCTCAATTGTCAAAGTTTTGTTTTTGACATTGCTCACAACGCTCAAGAAGTCGTGCGCATCAATAGTGAATTAAACGGAGTCAACACAACATGGGATAGCGGTAGTCACCAACTAAATGCCGATCTCGTTTTTGCAAATATCTTGGCCCCGGTTCTCATTGCAGAGTCCGACACCATCAAGGATTCAATTCACGAGACCGGATTGATTGTTCTCAGTGGAATGCGAGATGACCAAGTAGAACAAGTGTTGCTGTCATACAGCAACTGCATCGAGCTTGAAAGAGATAGCGGTGACGGATGGACCGCAGTGGTCCTTCGAAAGACGTAACGAACTACGAAATGTTTCGAGAGCGGACACCGATTGGTGCGATGAGTCTGAAGCCAGCGGCGTGACGCTCCTCTTCGGATTCGCCGCCCCAAAAGCCATATTCACGATTACTGCGTGCAAATTCACGACACGTAGTCATCACTGCGCATGATTGACACACTTCACGAGCTTGTGCTTCACGACGCTCACGAGCTTGGGGACGTTCCGCTGCGGGAGGAAAGAAAATGATCGAAAGGCCACGGCACTCTGCGTCTTCTGACCACGCAGTGTCGTTCCATTCCCGAAAAGAAAATAGTTCCCCTATAGACATTGTTGCCCCCAACTTCGCCGCGCTAGACACCACCATAGCCGAATTGACTCATTAGTCAATTCTGAATCGGTAGGCGCTCCTATTGCTGGGAGAAGGCGGCCAAAACCCCAGCGGCAAAGGCATCTACGTCGTCAGGGGAGGTATCCCACGAGGTCATCCAGCGAACCTGAGAGCGCGAGAGATCCCAGTCCCAAAAGAAATTCCAGGCTTGCAGTCGTTCTTTAACGGCCACGGGAAGGATGGGGTAGAGGCTGTTCACGGCGGGGGATGAAATCTGCAACGAATCTATGTGAGAAAGAGCGTTGTACAAACGAAGCGCCATTGCGTTCGCGTGACTGGCGGTCTCAATCCACAGATTGTCTGTAAGAGCTTCCACGAACTGCGCAGATGTGTAACGCATCTTCGATGGCAATTGAGTGTTTTGTTTCCGAATGAAACCAGAGCGGTCGGATGCGACCCCACGACGCAACAGAACAGCTTCAGCTCCGAACATGGCGTTCTTTGTTCCACCGAAGGAAACAGCGTCGACACCCGCGTCGAAGGTGAGAGCGCGGAATGTGGCCGCATCCCCACCAAGTGATGCTGTTGCGTTTGAAATACGAGCACCATCGAGGTGAACTCTCATGCCAAAAGAATGAGCCGTGTCACAGATAGCACGAATTTCATCAATGGAATAGACCGTTCCGAGTTCCGTCGCTTGAGTGATTGAAACGACTCCAGGCTGCACGTGATGAACATTTCCTAATGCGGATGCTGCTGCAATGATGTGTGCTGGCGTTACTTTTGCATCGGGGGAGTTGACGTCTTGCAACTTGATTCCCAACATGTGTTCTGGAGCACCAGTCTCATCAACATGAATGTGCGCCCACTCACTACAGATCACTGATTCGGCTGCACGCAACAGACTTCCAAGCGCAACAATGTTTGAACCAGTTCCATTGAATGTGAACAGAACATCAACGTCGGTTCCGCACAATTCTTGAAACATCGACGTTGCTTGCTTTGTAATTGCATCTCCGCCGTAAGCCATCACGTGGCCGGAGTTTGCTCGTTCAATTGCCGAGACATACCGCGGGTGAGCGCCGCTGAAATTGTCGCTTGCAAAGAATCGTTCAGGTGCGGGAGGAAATGACACAAGATGCAGACTACCTGTCGTACTATTTCGTCATGACGATATCCAAGGACACAGCAGGGCAGCAGGGAATCGACAAGCGATGCCGATGGTGCCGTCATGTTTTGGCGTCGTCAACCGGCCCAGGTCGGCCGAAAGAATTCTGCAGTCAACGATGCCGCCAATGGGATTGGGTGTCACGCCAGCGCGCCTCAGAACTTGCATTGTCAGAGAACGAACTGGTGATGACACGAGACGAACTAGACGCACTGAAGGACCAGATATACGTTTTACATTGCGCGCTGAATGACGTTCGGACAGATCTTGAGTCACCACGCCAAACCAAGGAATCCTTACTAGAGATGCTCGGCTGGATAATCCAGGCAGCTGAGCCGATCGCCTCAACTTCTCTAACCCCCGCAATACGCTCATAATCTCCGTTATGTAATTATAGTTAAGAGAAAGAAACAACTCGTCACAAAACCCAAGCCCCCGCTGGCCTTGAGCCCAAACGCCTACAGTGCTCGTATGGCAATTCATGAACTCGGTCCAGGACAAACAGCGCAAACTCTTTTGGACCATATGGAATCACTGCGTACTCAGGATGTGCGCTGGCGTGATGGCCGTTGTTTCACCCTTGCCTACAGCGCCGGGCCAGACGTCTTAGCTCTAGCTGAGGAGTCGTATCGTCGATTCTCTGGCGAGAACGCTCTCAACACCGGCGCTTTCCCATCACTGCGAGTCATGCAGCAGCAAGTCGTCGACGTTGTATCCGGTTGGACTCATGGTGACGACGCCACAGCCGGCTTTATGACCTCTGGTGGCACCGAGAGCCTTGTGCTCGCCGTACGGTCCGCACGTAAGCGTGCAGAGCGTGAGGGACGCAATCTCAAGCGCATGAACATGGTTCTCCCCTCGTCTGCACACGCAGCGTTCGAAAAAGGCGCTGACTACTTCGATGTGGAGAGTCGCCGCGTACCCGTTGGTGGCGATTGGAAAGCAAATGTTGCCGCAATGCGTGATGCGTGTGATGACGAGACGATTTTGATTGTGGGCTCTGCACCGCAATACCCACAGGGCGTCATTGACCCAATTGCAGAAATCGCCGAGATCGCTGCTCAACGCAATATCAATTGCCATGTCGATGCATGTATGGGCGGTGTCACACTCACCTACCTAGAGCGGCTCGGAGAACCGATTGCTCCATGGGATTTTCGATGCGACGGAGTTACGTCAATTTCTGTCGACCTTCACAAATATGGATACACCTCAAAGGGCTCAGGCGTTCTGCTGCATCGCAACAAGACCCTGCGATCTGATCAGACATTTATTACTGACAATTGGCTTGGTGGCATGTATGGCTCATCTGGAATTCTTGGTACAAAATCAGGAGGCCCAATCGCTTCATCGTGGGCTGTATTGCACTACCTCGGTGATGATGGATATGAACGAGTAACGAAGAGTGCTCGCGAATCTGCAATGCGCATTTACAATCATGTCGCTGCCCATCCTGATCTTGAAGTGCGTGGAGTCCCCGATTCAACACTTCTCTCGTTCGGTACTAAAGACCCAAATCGTCATGACGTATTTGCCGTCGCGGACCGACTAATTGCTGACGGTTGGTACCTAGACAAACAAACCCCTCCGGCCAGCATTCATCTGACGGTTATGGCAGTTCACGCTCCCCTCGTCGACGAATTCCTATCGGATCTCGATGCAGCCATACAACAGGTCGGTTCAGAAAAAGGAACAAGTGGCTCATACGCCACAACGGAATGACCCTCTCCCCCTCCCTGCCGACTACCATTTAGAAAAACGTCTACTTGGGAGAGTGTGTGCCGGAAACGGTTCACCGCCGAAGGAGCAACCACCCCGGAATCTCTCAGGCACAGGGACCAGGTAGACGCCGAACGCTGGAAAGAGAGGGCTTGCCCTCCACCGACGGGGAAAGCCATTTCGATGGCGAAGCTCTCAGGTACAAAAGACAGCGGGGGTC
>Ga0114974_10000742_pt1 | contig 26870 bp, 27 predicted proteins | sample S_130206_EF_Meta_FD_87318 | JGI IMG/M metagenome (GOLD analysis project Ga0114974, IMG submission 87318) | Freshwater microbial communities from Lake Simoncouche, Canada to study carbon cycling - S_130206_EF_MetaG | ecosystem: Environmental > Aquatic > Freshwater > Lake | place: Lake... | reverse complement strand
TGAGGCAGCGGAAAAGTACATATGTCTACGGATACCAGAGCGTCTACGAATACTAGGGCTGGGTACCGGCCAGTCCTTGATGTCAATCACGTCAGCCAATCGCCGGCAGACCACGGTCCGGCTCAGGCGGTCGCAGAAATTTACTTGATACGCCTCAGGCGACTCCACGGCCCGTTTTCTAGACTGAGGGCGTTATCTGCGCTGCCCCCGGGCGCAGACTTTTTCAAAATCCATCATCAGCCTGGCTGCCTGATAGCCTCTTCAATACGATGGTGAAGGTCTTCGCCTTGGTAGACCGTTAGATCCATCGCGACTGCGCTGTGCAATGCCACTTCAGCGGCCTTGCTCAACAATGGGCGAATCTGACCAAGCATGGGAGCGGTAGCGATGAGTACCAGATCATGGAAACGCTTGGCCAAAAGACCATCGTTAATGTAACGCGCAAGTTGCCGAGAAAAATCGGTGCGCTCGCCAGCACGGAGATCCGTATGCGGTTCGAATTGCTTGCCGCTATGCGCCGTGCGGCCGTGTCCTTTGCCGGCATCACCAGAAACACCCCCCTGCGCCGTATACCCACTGTGCCTGGCCTGTGGATAGACAAAAGTGGTCAATTCCATCAGCGTCGACTCAGAGGCTTCGCGCTGAAAAAATCGGGCCCGACGCGCATCGGCCACAAGAATCCAAGTCTTAGCCATCCCTATACCCCAGTAGATATTCGATCGGGGATGCTAAAAGCCCGGCGATCCGATCTACTTGATGGATCGCAAGGCCTTCGGGCCTCATGCCATTGCCCTACATGCAGGGCGATCTGGCCCAGCCATCTTGTTCATTGCGCACTATCAAGCGCATAAGGCCTAGCTTTAATAAAGTTTTCATCCCACTTCGAATGTCGTCCCTGGCGAAAGTGTGGAAATATCTAAAAGGATCTAGGCTATGCAAACCGACGAGGATCTGCGGTCACAGGTAATGGGCCGACTCGACGCCATCCCAACTGTAGACTTATCCGATATTCAGGTGGTAGTCGATGGTGGCGTGGTGACCTTGAACGGCGCCGTTGATACAAGACAAACAAGTTTTCAAGTCGAGCGCAGTGTCCGGCGCGTATCCGGAATCCGCGGCCTTGATATGAAGCTGATCCTTGCCTGATATCTGCCAGGAACACCAGATCGGAAAAAGCAACTGCTTTTTGAGCAGTCGCATCGAAAGTGGTAGGGCGTGTAGGACTTGAACCTACGACCAAAGGATTCCGATTTGTGTAGCTTTCGCTACTCTCTGGACTTTGCCTTCATCATAGCTTTCGCCTTAGATGGGTGCCGTCAAGTCTCTACACCTTCAACAGCGCCTTCACACTGAAGCTTGGCTCGGCGTTTTCATATGCATCGCTGCACTTAGGGTTCGCCGAATTTGACACCATTCACACTCAGAGTTTCCTACCAAGGTGCACAACTACTGCCATGAGTCCTCTGCTCTAACCAGCTGAGCTAACGCCCCACATCTTGGATTTTACTCGCTCCGCGGGTTTAGTCCTCGCGGCGCATCGCGTTGTGCATGTGCATCTGTAGCAGGATGGCCTCGAGCAGTGTGGTGATGCCAGCAGGCTCGTTGGCGAGTAGGTGGCGCGCGTCGTCACAGCCCATCGCTAGGCATACGACGTCGCCGTCGGCGACCGCCGTCACGCTCCTGCGACTGGAATCGAGCAAGGCGTGCTCACCCAGAAATTCGCCTGGCCCCAGCACCGCGAAGGTTGCGCCGGTACGAGCGTCGCGCAGCGATACCCGGCCCTCTAGGACCACGTAGAGCTTATCGGCGACTTCCCCCGTGCGAAACAGCGGGTCTGCGTTTTTGAACTGCAGGCGTGCGAAACCGCTCGTCTTGGCGGTTTCGCACGCAGGGGCGTCCGCATCGCGACCGGGATCGGTGTCAGGCAGGTTCCTTTGCACGCCGATCTGGTTGTGCATGTGCATTTGCAACAGAACTGCTTCGAGCAGCGTGGTGACCGCGGCGGATTCCTTGCTCAGCAACTTCCGCATTGCGGCGCTGGGCATCTCAAGGCAAACCACCTCCCCTTCTGCGACTGCGGTGACACTGCGCACGCTGCAGTCGAGCAGGGCATGTTCGCCAACAAACTCGCCCGGCCCGAGTTCGGCGAAAGTCTGGTCGGTCACTGCGTCGTGCAGCGACACCCTGCCCCCCTGGATCACATAGAGCTTCTCGGCCGGCTCGCCAGCGCCAAACAGCCGCTCACCGCTTCTGAACTTGGCGGTGGCGAAGCCGCTCATGCCAGCGCCTTAACAGTCTCTGTCATCGCCAGCGTTCGGGCCGTGGACGACCTGAAAATGCCTCGCAGACCCGGATTCACATTGGTTAGTTGGTACTGCGCATCGCGAAAGGGAATGACATGGGTTTCGACCGGCGTGATGGCCGTGACGGTCAGCCTTTGTGGCACCTCGGCCAACCCCTCGGCCAGACCGATGACAGCGCCCGGACCTAGATCAAAAATGTATTTTCCGTCGCTGGCCTTCATTTCGCCAACGATCACCACGTGGGCGACCAGCACATGACCGCCGCGCCGTGCGATCTCGGCCCCATCGGGGAAATGCGCGCTGCGCAGCGTGGGATTGGCCCACAGGCAAAAGAAAAGCCGGTCCTGACTGCTCAAGCGGAACTTGCCAAACAGTTCCTGTGCCTGCCGCGAATGCGGATTGGTCGTCCCCATTGCCTTGAGTTGTTTAAGAATTTCCGGGAAGTCGGGCTGGTCTTTTGGGGCAATTTTCATGCAGATGTTTCCGAAACGCTATGCCGCTTTGTGGTGGCTAAGCGCGTTGCTCACCAGCTTAGACGTGATGTCGACGATTTGGATCATGCGGTTGTACGCCATCCGGGTGGGGCCAATAACCCCGAGCGTACCGACAACCTGGCCGTCGACTTCATACGGGGCGCTGACAATCGACAGGTCCTCGAACGGAACGACCTGGCTTTCGCCACCGATGAAAATTCGCACGCCTTCCGCCTGCCCTGCCACGTCGAGCAAGCGCATCAACTGGGCCTTTTGCTCAAACAGCTCGAAAGCGCGCCGCAACTGGCCCATGTCGCTGGAAAAATCGGACAGCGCCAGCAGGTTGCGCTCACCGGAAATGACGACCTCGTCTTGCGCCTGTGCAATGGCCTCGGTGTTAAGCCTCACCGCGGCCTGCATTAGCGCGGCAATTTCCGAGCGCAGCGACTCGACTTCGGTCTGCAGCCGCTCGCGCACCTGCTCAATGGCCATTCCCACATAGTGCGCGTTGAGAAAATTCGCCGCCTCGATCAACTGGGTCTGCGAGTAGTCGAGTTCGGTATAGATCACACGGTTTTGCACATCGCCATCGGGTGAGACGATGATCACCAGCAGTCTGCGCTCGGACAGCCGCAGGAATTCGATGTGCCGGAACACAGAGCTTCGCCTGGGCGCGATGACGACTCCGACAAACTGTGACAGGTTCGAGAGCAGATTGGCCGCGTTCGATATCACCTTCTGCGGCTGATCTGGGGCCAAGCTCTGCGCCGCGAACTGACCCTGATGCACGGTCAGCATGGTGTCGACAAATAACCGATAACCACGCGCGGTGGGAATGCGACCGGCCGAGGTGTGCGGACTGACGATAAGGCCGAGCTCCTCCAAATCGGACATCACGTTGCGGATGGTGGCCGGCGACAATTCGAGCCCAGATGCCCTTGACAGCGTGCGCGATCCCACCGGCTGACCGTCGGTGATGTAGCGCTCCACCAGCGCTTTCATTAACAACTTGGCGCGATCATCGAGCATCGGCGTATTTTAGTGATGTAATTTGCCAATGCAGTCAAAGTTTCGCCATGTCGCGCTGATCGGCAAATACCAGGCCGTCTCGTCGGGCGATCTGGGAGCTGCGTCGCGCGCGGCAATGCAGTCGATCGCACAGTTTTTGCATGCGCAGGGCTGCGAGGTGGTATTTGAAAGGCAGACCGCAGCCAATATGGGGATCCCGGGCTACGCCGCGCTCGATGCCGATGCGATTGGCGCGCAATGCGACTTGGGGTTGGTTGTGGGCGGGGACGGAACCATGCTGGGCATCGGCCGCCAACTAGCCCCCCATGGTGTTCCCCTCATCGGCATCAACCAGGGGCGACTGGGTTTCATCACCGACATTCCCCTGGAAGGATTCGAGGCTACCCTGGCGCCGATGCTGCGCGGCGAATACGAGGAGGACCACCGCAGCCTGATGCATGCCCGGGTAATGCGCGACGGCCGCTGCGTCCTGGACGCGCTGGCGATGAACGACGTAGTGGTCAACCGAGGCGCGACTTCAGGCATGGTGGAGCTGCGCGTCGAGGTAGACGGCCGCTTCCTGGCCAAGCAGCGCGCAGACGGACTGATCATCGCCAGCCCCACCGGATCTACCGCCTATGCGCTGTCGGCTGGCGGTCCGCTGCTGCACCCGTCGATCCCCGGCTGGGTGCTGGTGCCGATCGCTCCGCACACGCTGTCGAACCGGCCCATCGTTCTGGCCGACGCCGCGCAGATATCCATTGAGCTGGTCTCCGGCCGTGACGCGAGCGCCAACTTTGACATGCAGTCGATCGCCTCGCTGCTGCACGGCGACCGCATCGTGGTATCGCGCTCCGAGCACCGGGTACGTTTCTTGCACCCGCGGGGCTGGAGCTATTTCGATACGCTGCGTCAGAAGCTGCACTGGAACGAAGGAGCAGTCTGACTATGGGTCTGCGTCGAATCGTGTTGCGGGACTTCGTCATCGTCGACGAGCTCGACCTTGATTTTTCAACCGGTTTCAGCGTACTGACCGGCGAAACCGGCGCGGGAAAGTCGATCCTGATCGACGCGCTGCAACTCGTCACCGGCGCACGCTCGGACGCCGCGACGGTGCGCGAAGGCGCTCTTCGGGCCGAGGTCAGCGCCGAGTTCGACTGTCCGGCGCAGGCCCGGATCTGGCTTGAGGCAGCGGGACTGCAGGACGCGCGCGCAGACGAGACGCTGTTGATGCGCCGAACGGTGGACCTGCAGGGGAAAAGCCGCGGATGGATCAACGGCAGTCCCGCCACAGCGACTCAGATGCGTGAGATCGGCGAGCAACTCATCGACATCCACGGCCAGCACGCATGGCAAAGCCTGACCCGACCCGAAGCGGTGCGCGGACTGCTGGACGCCTACGCCAAGGTCGACACCGCGGCTTTGGCAGCACTATGGCAGCAATGGCGTAGCGCGGCCAAGAGTCTGGCCGACGCGCGGGGGATGCAAAGTTCGCTCCAGCGCGAACGCGAGCGGCTGGAATGGCAAATTGGCGAGCTCGACAAGCTTTCGCCCCGCGCCGGTGAGTGGGAGGAGATCACCACCGACCACGGCCGCCTGTCCAATGCGCAGTCCTTGATCGACGCGGCACAGGAGGCGCTCGACTTGCTCGACGCCGGCGAGGCTGGCGCCGCGGCGGCGGTCGGGCAGGCGACGCATCGGCTTGCGCAGCAGCAGCACCTAGAACCCGGCTTTGCGCAGATGACAGAGGTGCTGGAGTCGAGTCTGGCGCAGATGGAGGATACGGTGCATACGCTGCGCGCCTACCTGCGCAAGACCGACCTCGACCCGCAGCGGCTGGAGCAGCTAGACCAGCGCATGGCGATGTGGATGTCGCTGGCACGCCGCTACAAGTGCGCGCCCGCCGAGCTCCCGAAGCTGGTCACCGCCTGGACCGGGGAGCTGGCGCGCCTGGACGCTGCCGCCGACCTGGCGGCGCTCGACGCGGCCGAGAAGGCAGCGCAATCAGCCTACCTCGACCAGGCGCGTGCGGCATCGCACGCCCGGGCCAAGGCGGCGCCGCAGCTGGCCGTCACCATCACACAGACGATGCAGGGCCTTGGCATGCAGGGCGGGCGCTTTGAAGTCGCGCTGACCAGGACCGCGCAGGCGCAGCAATGCGGGCTTGAGGAGGTGGGCTTTCTGGTGGCAGGCCACAGCGGCAGCGCGCCGCGCCAAGTCTCCAAGGTAGCGTCAGGAGGGGAGTTATCGCGGCTAGCGCTGGCGATCGCGGTCACCACCAGCCGGCTTGGCACGGCACAGACGCTGATATTCGACGAGGTCGATGCCGGTGTCGGAGGCGCGGTGGCGCAAACTGTCGGACGCCTCATGAAGCAGCTCGGCGGCGACCGCCAGGTGCTGGCTGTGACCCATCTGCCGCAGGTCGCGTCGTGCGCCGACCACCATCTGCTCGTCTCCAAGCGTTTGCGTGGCAACGCAACCTTGAGCGCGGTGACGGCCGTGCAAGGCGAGTCGCGGGTAGCGGAAATAGCCCGTATGCTCGGTGGCGAACGGCTGCTGACGACGACGCTCGCGCACGCCAAAGAGATGCTGCGGTCGGGCCAGTGAGCAGCTGATGCGCAAGAACCTGCCTATCGAACTCATACTGATCACCGGAATGTCGGGCTCAGGCAAGTCGGTGGCGCTGCATGCGCTCGAGGACGCTGGCTACTACTGCGTCGACAACCTGCCGCCGGAGCTACTGCTGGCCTTTGTCAGCCTGCAGCAGGAACGCAAGTTCAGCCGCATCGCGGTGGCGATGGATGTCCGCAGCGCGGCCTCGCTGCCGCAGTTGCCCGAGCGGCTTCAAGCGCTAGGACAATTTGGCGTCACGCTGAAGTCGTTTTTTCTGGATGCGACCACCGATACCCTGGTGAGGCGTTATTCGGAGTCGCGGCGCAAGCACCCGCTGTCGGACGCCGAACTCGGCGATGCCAGCTCGGACCGCCACCGCGCGCTGGTGGAGGCGATCGAACTCGAGCGCGAGTTGCTGTCCGCTCTGCGCGAGCGAGCGCATGTCATCGACACCAGCCTGATTCGCCCGCCGCAACTGCAGCGCTATGTGCGGTCGATGTTCCTGGCCACCGGCCGCGGCCTCACACTGGTCTTCGAGTCCTTCGCCTTCAAGCGCGGAATACCCGGCGACGCGGACTATGTCTTTGACGTCCGCATGCTGCCCAACCCGCACTATGAGTCGGCGCTGCGCGCGCTCAGCGGCAAGGACGAAGCGGTGGCAGATTTTCTGCGCCGGCAACCCGATGTGGACAGGATGCAGCAGCAGATCGCGCAGTTTCTGGGCCAGTGGCTCGAATCGCTGAGCCACGATAACCGCAGCTATGTCACGGTAGCGATAGGCTGCACCGGCGGCCAGCACCGCTCTGTCTACTTGGTCGAGCAGCTAACGCGCCATTTTTCACCCAACTGGACGACGCTGAGCCGCCACCGCGAACTCGACGCGGAGCCGGACCGGCTCTCGGGGACTGCATTCGACGCGGTCTAATCCCACAGCCACGGGTCAGCCCTGCAGCAGCGCCCGCACCGGCGCAGGCAAGCCAAGCCCGGGCCACTGCCCGGCGCCAAACCAACGGCCCGAGATGGAAGCGAGCGCATCGCCCCCCAGCAGCAGACGCACCGGATGCAGGTGCAAGTCCTTGTGCGTCAGAACATGCCGGAAGGCAACTAGGTCGCGCAGCGCGCTATGGTGGCGCTTGGGCAGCGAGGCGATCAGGTCGTCGCGGCTGTGAAACCAGGGCAGGCAATACAAACCACCCCAGACCCCCACGGGCGGGCGGCGGTCGAGCCACACCGCTTCGTCACGGGTATGCGCCCACAGCAGCCACACCGACTGCGCGCTGCGCTTGTTCTTGCGGGTGATGCGCGGGAAGCTTTCGGCACTTCCGCTTTGCCGCGCGCGGCAAAGCTCGGCCAACGGGCAGGCTCCGCAGGCCGGCTGGCGAACCGCGCAAACCGTCGCGCCGATGTCCATCATCGCCTGCGTGTAGCGCGGCATGGCGCGCTTGAGGTCGCGCTGCGGCAGCAACTCAGTGGCCGCTGCCCAAAGCGCGCGCTGGCCCGCCTGCGTTGCAAGGTCGGCGTCGAAGGCCAGAACCCGGCTGAGCACCCGACGCACGTTAGCGTCGAGTATGGCCACGCGCTCGCCAAAGCACAACGCGGCAATGGCAGCCGCGGTCGATCGTCCTATTCCGGGCAGTGTCACCAGTGCCTCGGCGCTGCGGGGAAATTCCCCACCCCATGTGGTGACAACCTCGACCGCGCAGCGGTGCAGGTTACGCGCCCGGCTGTAATACCCAAGCCCGCTCCAAAGCGCCAACACCTCGTCGACGTCCGCAGCAGCCAGCGCCGCGACGTCGGGCAAGCGCTGTACAAAGCGGCTGAAATAGGAAACGACGGTAGCTACCTGGGTCTGTTGGAGCATCACCTCGGACAGCCATACCCGGTAGGGGTCGCGTGTGTTCTGCCACGGCAGGCTGTTGCGCCCGTGCACCGTCTGCCAACGGATGGCGCGCGCCGCCAGAGACGACAGGGCCGCCGCGTCTGCAGATTGAGGCGCGGCGCTCAGACTCCCTGGCATAGGCGGCAATAAAAGCTCGAGCGTTGCGCCTGGCGAATCGACTTGATCGGCGTCGCACAGACCTTGCAGGCGAGCCCGGCACGTCCGTACACCATGGCCTCAAGCTGGAAATGGCCGGCGTCGCCGTTGGCATTGCTGAAGTCGCGCAACGTGCTACCTCCTCTGGCGACCGCGCGCCCCAGCACTTCGCGCACCGCCAGGTGCAGCCGGTCGGCGCGCCGGCGGCTCAGGCTTTGGGCCCGAACGGTAGGCCGGATTCCGGCGTGAAACAGCGCCTCGCAAGCGTAGATATTGCCCACGCCAACCACCAGTTCACCGGCCAGCAAGACCTGCTTGATGGCCGACCGTCGCGCCTTGAGGCCGCGCGCGAAAGCAAGCGGGTCGAAGTCTGCCGACAGCGGCTCCATGCCCAACCTGCCAAGCAACTTGCACGCCATGCCGGCGTCTTCGCCGGGCGCAAAAACGACGGCACCAAAACGCCGCGGGTCGTGCAGGCGCAGCCGGCCCTGGGTGGTGACCAGATCGAAATGATCGTGCACGCCCCCGGGAGTCATCTGCGCGGCGAAGCTCAGGCTGCCCGACATGCCCAGGTGGATCAGCAACAGGCCGCGCTCAAGATCGAGCAGCAGATACTTGCCGCGTCGGCGCACCGCAAGGACGCGCTGGCCGACCAGATCGTCGGGTGCGCAACCCAGCGGCCAGCGCAGCGGCTTGCCCAGTCGCACCGAAAGGACGCTAGCGCCGGCTATGCGGTTGGAAAAACTCAGGCGCGTTACTTCAACTTCTGGCAGTTCAGGCATGGTTGATGACGGGGTCTTCGTAAAGTGGAAATCTGCTTAGATTATTATGGTTTCATGAATCGACCTGTTCACATCGCTGCGGCTTGGCTGCTGGTGGCGGCATTGGGCGCGAACCCGCTGCACGCACAAAGCCCCGATCCGACACCCGCACAGCCGAGGCTGGCGTCCGACTCTGCGACCGAACCGGCGTCTAACTCGGCGATGGACGGAGAGCTTTTCTACCAGTTGCTGCTGGGCGAACTCAATGCGGTCGTCAACGAGCCGGGGGTGGCGTATTCCCTGCTGCTCGACGCCGCGCGCAAGACCAGCGACCCGCGCCTGTACAAGCGCGCCGTAGACATTGCTCTGCAAAACCGCTCCGGCGACTCGGCGCTGGTGGCGGCGCGCGCCTGGCGGCAGGCGATACCAACATCGCGCGAAGCCAACCGCTACCTCATGCAGATACTGCTGGGCATCAACCGCGTCGCCGACGCGCTGGAACCGCTCAAGCGCGAGTTGTCGCTGGCCGGCGAGCAGGACCGCGCAGCAGCGATAGCCAGCATTCCCCGCAGTTTCACGCGCGTCTCCGACAAGAAGATGGCCATCAGCGTGGTCGAGCAGGCGCTCGCCGAGTATCTGAACCATCCGGTGCTGGGGATGGCTGCCTGGACCGCGCTGGGCCGCGTGCGCCAGGAAGCAGGTGACATGACGGGCGCGCTGGAGTCAGCGCGGCGGGCACAGGCGATCGACGCGACGGCGGATGGGCCGGCAATGATTGCGCTGTCCCTGATGGACGCCAAGACCCCGCAAGCCGAGGCGCTGGTGCGCAAATACTTGGCGGGGCGACCCCGGGCAGAGGTCCGGCTCGACTACGCGCGGGTGTTGATGGGCGTCCAGCGCTATGCCGAGGCACTGGCACAACTCAAGCTGGTGACGGGGGAAAAGCCGGATAACGCGCAGGCTTGGCTGATCCGGGGAACACTGGAGCAGCAGGAGCGACAGCACGCCGCGGCCGAACAGTCGCTGCGCCGCTTTGTAGAGCTCGATGCAACAGCCGCAGACGCCTCCGAGGGCGGCGACTCCAGGCGACGTTTGACGCAGGCCTACCTGGCGTTGGCAGAACTCGCCGAGCACCGAAAGGACTACTCCGGAGCGCAGGATTGGCTCGACCGCATTGAGGATTCGAAGGACATGCTCAGCGTACAAAGCCGCCGCGCTGCGATTTTGGCGCGACAGGACAAGCTCGACGAAGCGCGCGCGCTGATCCGGGCGACCCCGGAAAAGGAGCCAGGCGACGCGCGCATGAAGGTCAGTGCCGAGGTGCAGTTACTGCGCGACGGAAAGCAATACCGCCTTGCCTACGAGTTGCTACGCGACGCGTTGCTGCGCTATCCCAAGGACGTCGACCTGGTGTACGACCAAGCGATGGTGGCCGAAAAACTAGGCGACGTGGGCGAGATGGAGCGGCTGTTGCGACAAGCCATCGCGGCCAAGCCCGACTTCCACCACGCCTACAACGCGCTGGGTTATTCGCTGGCTGACCGCAACCTGCGCTTGGCAGAGGCCCGCCAACTGGTGCAAAAAGCACTCGAGTTTTCCCCCGGCGACCCATTTATTTCAGACAGCCTGGGATGGGTCGAATTTCGCAGCGGCAACCTGCCCGAGGCCCTGCGGCTGCTGCAACAGGCGTTCAAGGCCCGGCCAGATGCTGAAATTGCAGCCCACCTCGGAGAAGTACTGTGGACCATGGGCGACCGCAAGCAGGCGCTCGCGGTCTGGAAGGAAGGCCAGGGCCTCAGCGCCGACAACGAGACGCTGCTGGAAACGCTCAAGCGGCTGCGCGTCAAGCTTTGACGCCGACCGCGCTGCAGCCGATGCGGCACCCCTTCCCATCTTTCATCTTACGGCTCGGGCTGCTTCTCGCGCTGTTGCTATTGCTGTCATGCGCGCAGCCGCGCCGCGTCGCCATTGAACCAGGGCAGACGGCGGCGCATTGGGCCGGTCGACTGGCTTTACGGGTCGAATCCGAGCAGGTGCAGGCCTTCACCGCCGGCTTTGAGCTCAGCGGCGATGCGCGCAACGGCACGCTTTCGCTCTTTTCCCCGCTGGGCTCGACGATGGCACAGCTTGCTTGGAGCCCCAGCGAGGCGAAATTGCGCTGGGACGGCAAGCAGCGCACCTACGCCTCGCTCGACGCAATGATCAAAGACGCTACCGGCACCGATATTCCGATAGCCCATGTTTTCCGATGGCTCGCAGGGGAAGAGGCGACTGCCGAAGGTTGGCAAGCCGACCTGCGCGAACTGGGTAACGGACGGCTGATAGCTCGGCGCAACGCCCCCCTGCCGGCGGTAGAAATGAGGCTGGTGCTGGAATGAAAGCCATCTACGACGTGCCGGCGCCGGCCAAGCTGAACCTGTTCCTGCATATCACCGGCAGGCGGAACGACGGCTATCACCTACTTCAGTCGGCCTTTGCATTGATTGACTGGTGCGATCTGCTGCACTTCGAGTGCCGCGCCGACGGCGTCGTCAGCCGAGAGGACCTTGGGACGCCACTGCCCGACGAGGACCTGATCGTTCGCGCAGCGCGGGCCCTGCAAGGCGCGACCGGGACGCGGTTGGGCGCGCACATAGGCGTTAACAAGCGCATTCCGACGCAGGCGGGCATGGGCGGAGGATCTTCCGACGCCGCTTCCTGCCTGTTGGCGTTGAACCGGCTTTGGCGGCTTGGCCTGCCGCTTGCCGTGCTGTCGCGCATGGGCCTGGCACTCGGCGCCGACGTTCCGTTCTTCCTGGCCGGGAACAACGCATGGGTCGAGGGGGTCGGCGAGCAACTGACGCCGGTCGAATTGCCGCTGGCGCGTTATCTGGTTGCCAGACCGCCCGAAGGCTTGCAAACCAGCCGCATCTTCTGCAGCCCTGAGCTAAAAAGAGATAGTGAAACTGCTACAATTTCAGGCTTTGCTGCAGATCCATTTGGTTTTGGCAGGAACGACCTGCAGGACGTGGCCCGGGGTCTATGCCCGGGCATAGACCAGGGGCTTTGGTGGCTCGGAAGGTACGGGTTGGCAGGCAGAATGACCGGTTCGGGAAGCGCGGTGTTTGCCCGGGTCGACGAAGTGAGAGACAAGATAGGCGATGGCAGGGTGGACATGGCGCTGCGCGATGTTCCCGCCGGGTTTGAGGTCCGACTGTGCAGTGGTCTGGGCGCGCACCCTCTGGTTGGTTGGGCTTGCGACAGCGGCTTGTCTCGGTAGTTTTTTTGAGGTCGGTGGTAAATAGCCGCCGACCCGTGTAGGGGAGTCGCCAAGCTGGTTAAGGCACTGGATTTTGATTCCAGCATGCGAAGGTTCGAATCCTTCCTCCCCTGCCAAACGTGTTCTCCGTGCCGGCTGCCAAAACGGCCGGCACAAATCTTAATGGATCGCCCGGATGTCGCTGCAGGCCGCTCAAACACCTGACTTCATGGTTTTTACCGGCAATGCGAACCCGCGCATGGCAGCGGAAATCGCACAGCATCTTGGCATCAGCGTTGGCTCGGCCACCGTGGGGCGCTTCTCCGACGGAGAAGTGACCGTCGAAATCAACCAGAACGTTCGGGCTCGCGATGTGTTCGTCGTGCAGAGCACCTGCGCGCCGACCAACGAAAACCTGATGGAACTGCTGATCATGGTCGATGCGCTCAAGCGCGCGTCGGCTGAGCGCATCAGCGCCGTGATTCCTTACTTCGGCTACGCCCGGCAGGACCGCAGACCGCGCTCGACGCGGGTCCCGATCACCGCCAAGGTGGTAGCCAATATGCTGCAGACGGTGGGCGTCGCGCGGGTGCTGACGATGGACCTGCACGCAGACCAAATCCAAGGCTTCTTTGACATACCGGTAGACAACATCTACGCCTCGCCGGTGCTGCTCGGCGACCTGCGCCAGAAGAACTATGAAGACCTGATCGTTGTCTCCCCCGACGTGGGTGGCGTGGTGCGCGCGCGCGCGCTGGCCAAGCAACTCGACTGCGACCTGGCGATCATCGACAAGCGCCGGCCCAAAGCCAATGTGAGCGAAGTGATGCATGTGATCGGCGAAATTGAGGGGCGCAACTGCGTCGTCATGGACGACATGATCGACACGGCAGGAACGCTGGTCAAGGCAGCCGAGGTGCTCAAGGCGCGCGGCGCAAGAAAAGTCTACGCCTACTGCACGCATCCGATTTTTTCCGGCCCGGCGATCGAGCGCATTACACAGGGCAGCGCGCTTGACGAAGTGGTCGTCACCAACACCATTCCGCTGAGCCGCGCGGCGCAAGAATGCCGAAAGATTCGCCAGTTGACCGTGGCCCCGCTGATCGCAGAGACGATTCAGCGTATTGCCAAAGGCGATTCGGTGATGAGTTTGTTCTCGGACCAGGAGAACCTTTTCTGAAGCTGTTCAGGGGGTTGTGCTGACCGAAGCATGGGTGGGCCGCGTGAAAAATGGTTTTTGCGACGGTCTTTTTGAAACCGGAGTCTCACTGGTCGCGGTGGACTTCAACAGGAGAGCATTATGAAATTCGTCGCTTTTGAGCGCGCCAAGCAGGGGACGGGTGCGAGCCGCCGTCTTCGCATCACCGGCCGAACCCCTGGCATTGTCTATGGCGGTGCCGGCCAGCCGCAATTGATCGAGCTCGACCACAACGCGCTGTGGCACGCCCTTAAAAAGGAGGTGTTCCACTCGACGATTCTGGACATGGAGTTCAACGCCAGCACCAGTAAGGTTCTACTGCGGGATGTACAGATGCACCCCTTCAAGCAGCTTGTGCTGCACATCGATTTCCAGCGGGTCGAGGCCGACACCAAGCTGCAGATGAAAGTGCCTCTGCACTTCAGCGGACAGGATGAATCGCCCGCGGTCAAGGTCGACCACTGCCTGATCACCCACGTCGCCACCGAACTGAGCATCTCCTGCCTGCCGGCGGATCTGCCGGAGTTCATCGCGGTCGATCTGAGCGGTCTAAAGAAGGGAACATCGCTGCACGTCAAGGACCTGGTGTTGCCAGCCGGTGTCAGCGCGGTCACCCGCGGTAAGGAAAACCCGGTTCTGGTGTCGGTCGTCACGCCAGCGGCCGAGGTGGCCGAAATAGCCGCCGCGGACGCAGCACCAGCCGCTGCTGGCAAGGCAGGCGCCAAGGCGCCCGCTGCCAAAGCACCTGCCGCCAAAGCACCCGCTGCCAAGGCACCCGCCGCCAAGAAATAGCGGACTGCGGTCCCGGTTGACGGCCCGCTTCGGCGGGCCGTTTTAATTGGCGCATGCCATAACGCGCGCACGGCCACGTGCGATTTTTCTGCCCCGATAATTTCGCCATGATCAAGCTGTTTGTAGGCCTTGGAAACCCGGGCGCCGATTACGAAGCCACCCGACACAACGCCGGCTTCTGGTGGATCGACGCGCTTGCACAGCAACTTGGGATCCGGCTCGTCGCGGACAAGTCGTACCAGGGCCTGGTCGCGCGAGCCAACATCAACGGTGAAACGGTATGGTTGCTCAAGCCGCAGACCTTCATGAACCTGTCGGGCCGGTCGGTCGCCGCGATCGCGCGATTCTTCAAGATCGCTCCCGATCAAATTCTCGTAGTCCACGACGAACTCGACATATTGCCGGGCCTGTTGAAACTCAAGCAAGGGGGCAGCCACGCTGGCCACAATGGTCTGCGCGACATCCACGACCAGTTGGGCAGCGCCGACTACTGGCGCCTGAGGATCGGCATTGGCCACCCCGGCGTCAAAAGCGAGGTGATTCACTGGGTTCTGCAAAAACCGACACAAGCGCAGCGCCAGACGATCGAAGAGTGCATCGAGCGTTCGCTCGCGACGATGCCGCTTCTGCTGGCAGGCGAGATGGGCAAAGCCACGATGGCTCTGCACACCAAGCCCAAGCCGGCACCGGGAGCCGCCACAGCGGGCTGAGCCCGCGCCAGCCGCCGTCGCAGGATGCAGCAGGAGCGTTTGCAGCGTGCGGGCAAGGAGGCACCCTTGGCGAGACAACCCCTTTCTGTCGCGGCGCTGACCCTATTGGTGGCAGGCTCTGTGTTGGCCTGTTGGGCCGGGCCCGCCGGCGCGCAGGCCGTCTACCGATGTGGCAACTTGTACAGCCAACAGCCCTGCGCTGATGCGCTGCCGCTAGACGCAGCCGACAGCCGAACAGCGGCACAAAGCGCACAGACACAGGCAGCGGCTTCCAGGGCGGCCAGCAGTGCCCAGCGGATGGAAAAGGAACGCCTGGCGCAGGCGGCCCAAGCCGTCGCCAATAGTCGCGCGTCGGCCCAACGCGCCAAGCCGCCCGCCAGCGCGGCGAGCGCGCCGATGAATAGCCCAACCCACAGCCCCGACCGTCGGAAACAGAAAAAACCGCCAGAATTCTTCACCGCAGCCGCGCCCCGCCCGGGGGCCAGCAAAGGCGCAGTTCCGAAAGCAAGCAACTAAACGGCCGGGCGGATGGTCGCCTGCAGGGCCCGGTACTTTTCCCACAACGATTCCCGGTCCTCGCGGAAATCAGGGTTCACCGGTATGCAAGCGACCGGGCAAACCTGAACGCACTGCGCCTCGTCAAAGTGGCCCACGCATTCAGTACACTTGTGCGGGTCTATCTCGTAGATTTCCCGCCCGAGAAAGATAGCGTCGTTCGGGCACTCTGGCTCACACACATCACAATTGATGCACTCGTCGGTAATGATCAAGGCCATTGTTTGCCCAAGGAAATATTGGCGTCGCACGCCCGCTTGCGGCGGTATGCTGCGGATTATCCCCGCCTTCGCGGCGCCCCGCTGCCAGTCCCACTAGGGACGACAGCCGCGGATTGAAACGGCCATGGGACTTTTCCTGCTCAAACGCCTGCTGACGCTGATCGCGACCTTGGCGGGGGCCTCGGTCGTGGTGTTTCTGGTGCTGGAAATACTGCCGGGCGACGCCGCGCAGACCATGATGGGACCGGACGCGTCGCCCGAAGCGGTGCGCGCGCTGGCCAACCGGCTGGGGCTGGATCGCCCGGCGCTCGAGCGCTACTGGCATTGGGTCAGCGGCATGGCGCATGGCGAGCTCGGCGACAGCTATGCGTACAGCTCGCCGGTGCTCGAGCTGGTGGCGCAACGGCTGGCGCTCACCGTTCCGTTGGCGCTGATGGCGATGCTGCTGACCGCCGTGCTCGCCCTGAGCGCCGGCATTTACGCCGCCGCGCGCCATAACAGGCTGGGCGACGTGGGAATGATGGCGCTGACACAGGTCGGCATCGCCATACCCAACTTCTGGTTCGCGATCTTGCTGATACTTTTCTTCTCGGTCCAGTTGCAGTGGTTTTCGGCGGGCGGCTTTGCAGGATGGGACGAGGGTTTGCTGCCAGGCCTGCGCGCGCTGCTGCTACCGGCGCTGTCACTGGCGGTGGTGCAGGCCGCCATACTCGCGCGCATCACCCGCTCGGCGGTGCTTGAGGTCATGCGCGAGGACTATGTGCGCACCGCCCGGGCCAAGGGGCTCTCACAACGGGCAGCGCTGTGGCGCCATGTACTGCGCAACGCGATGATTCCGGTCGTCACCGTGATGGGGCTGCAGTCGGCCGAACTGCTCGCCGGAACGATCGTGGTCGAGAACGTGTTCTACCTGCCCGGCCTGGGACGGCTGATCTTCCAGTCGATCTCCAACCGCGATCTGATCGTCGTTCGCAACTGCGTCATGCTGCTGGCGACCATGGTGGTGGTGCTCAACTTCATCGTTGACCTGCTCTATGCGGTGATCGACCCGCGGGTCAAGGCGAGCGACATATGAGGAGCGCGGCGGGCCTGCGTGCAGCGCCCGCTATCGGCCAAGCGCCGGTGCCATGGCTGCGCCGCGCGTTTTCGCACCGCAGTTTTGCAATCGGCGCGGTACTGACATCGCTGCTGCTGTCGTGCGCCCTGCTGTCGCTGGTCTGGACACCCTGGTCGCCCTACGAGATCGACATGGGGGCCAAGCTGCAACCACCCTCGTCGAGCCACTGGCTGGGTACCGACCCTTTTGGGCGAGACATCGTATCGCTGCTGCTGGTGGGCGCGCGCAATTCGATCACGGTCGGAATCATCGCGGTCGGCATCGGCTTGGTCGCGGGAACCGCGCTGGGCCTGGTCGCTGCGGCGCGCAGGGGCTGGGTAGAGGAGCTGATCATGCGGCTGTCGGACTTCACCTTTGCATTCCCGGCGATCCTGTCGGCCATCATGCTGACCGCCGTCTTCGGCGCTGGCATCGTGAACTCGATCATCGCCATCGGCGTCTTCAATATACCGACCTTTGCCCGCATCACCCGCGCCTCGGCCAACGCGCTGTGGGCGCGCGAGTTCGTGCTGGCCGCGCGTGCCTGCGGCAATGGCCCCTGGCGCATTAGCCTGGACCATGTGCTGCCCAACCTGCAGTCGGCGCTGACTGTACAGGTCACCATCCGCTTCGCGGTCGCCATCCTGGCTGAGGCCGCGCTGTCCTATCTGGGACTCGGGACGCAGCCACCACAGCCGTCCTGGGGTCGCATGCTGGCCGAAGCGCAGACGCTGCTGTATCAGGCTCCGCTGCTCGCAGTCTTTCCTGGGCTGGCGATCGCCATGGCGGTGCTCGGCCTGAACCTGCTGGGCGACGGTCTGCGCGATCTGGGCGACCCGCGACTGGCGCGCAAGCGCTAGACCCGCATCGATGGCACTGCTGGAAGTCTCCCAGCTGCGGGTGTGGCTGCCAACCCAGCGCGGGCCGGTGGAGGCGGTACGGGGCTTGGACTTTTCGCTGCAGCGCGGCGAGACCCTGGGACTGGTCGGCGAGTCGGGTTGCGGCAAGTCGATCAGCGCGATGGCGCTGATGGGGCTGCTGCCGGAGAACGCCGAGGTCAGCGGAAGTATCCGGTTCGACGGGGAGGAACTGGTCGGCAAAAGCGACGGCGCGTGGTGCCAACTGCGCGGCAATCGCATCGCCATGGTCTTCCAGGAACCAATGACGGCGCTGAACCCGCTGCACAGCATTTGCGAGCAGGTGGGCGAGCCGCTGCGACTGCACCGCGGCATGGGGCGCGCAGCGGCCCGCGCGCGCAGCATTGCCTTGCTCGAACGGGTTGGCATTGCCGACGCGGCGCGGCGCGCTGACGCCTATCCGCACCAGTTTTCAGGCGGCCAGCGCCAGCGCATCACGATCGCGATGGCGCTGGCCTGCGAGCCCGACTTGCTGATTGCCGACGAACCGACGACCGCCTTGGACGTGAGCATCCAGCGGCAGATTCTGGAGCTGATCGACGAACTGGTGCGCGAGCGTTCGATGGCACTGCTGCTGATATCGCACGACCTGGGCGTGATCGCGCAACAGGCGGCGCGCATGCTCGTCATGTATGGCGGCAGCGTGGTCGAGAGCGGCCCCACGGCGGGCCTATTCGCGCGGATGGCGCACCCCTACACGCGGGGCCTTTTCGGCGCGCGGCCGCGCCTGGGGATGGCGCCCGGGCAGCGGCTTGAGACCATCGAAGGCAGCGTGCCCGAGCTGGCTGACCTGCCGGCGGGTTGCGCCTTTAGCGATCGCTGTGCCTGGGCGCAGCCACCATGCGTCGGCAACCGGCCCGCACCGATCCTGGTCGGCGCCGGGCATACAGCGAGTTGCCTGCGGTTGGACGCGGTACTCGGGGCGAACAGACCGTGAAGCAACCCGTCGAACCGCCGCACGACCACCCCGTGCCGCCTGCGCATGACAACGCAGGCGAGGTGCTGCTGCAGGTAGACCGCCTGACTCGCAGCTACACGCTGGCGCGCGAGCGCTTGTGGCGCAAGCCCGGGCAGGTCAACGCGCTGCAAAGTGTGAGCTTCACCCTGCATTGCGGGCGCAGCCTGGGAATCGTTGGCGAGTCGGGCTCGGGAAAGTCCACACTCGCGCGGCTGGTGATGGCGCTTGAGCAACCCAGCAGCGGCAGCGTGCGGATCGCGGGAACTGATCTTGCGAGCCTGGACCCGGTGGCCCTGCGCAGCGCCCGCCGCGACTTCCAGATGGTGTTTCAGGATCCTTACGGTTCGCTCGATCCGCGCCAAACGGTGCAGCGCATCGTCAGCGAGCCCTTGCAAGCGCAGGGCGTAGCCGGCGCCATGCATCGCGCGATGGCGCACGAGGCGATGGTCTCGGTAGGGCTGCGCCCGGGTGACCTGGAAAAATACCCGCACGAATTCTCCGGCGGGCAGCGCCAGCGCATTGCCATAGCGCGCGCGCTGATCACGCGTCCACGCCTGATCGTCGCCGACGAGCCGGTCAGCGCGCTCGACATTTCGGTGCAGGCGCAGGTGCTCAACCTGATGCAGCAACTCCAGCAGCGCTTTGACGTCACCTACCTGTTGATCAGCCACGACCTGGCGGTAGTCGCGCATCTGTGCGCTGAAGTCGCTGTCATGTTCCAGGGCCGTATCGTCGAGCAGGGTGATCCGCTAACGCTGTTTCGCGACGCCGCGCACCCCTATACCCGCGCCCTGGTGGCAGCGGTTCCGCGCCTGGAGCCGCGCACGACCCCGGTGCCCGCAAGCCCAAGCGTGGCCATGCACAAATCCCAACTGCCAGACGGCTGCCCCTATGCGCACCGCTGCCCGGGCGCGCAGCCGCTATGCGATGTCAGCCGGCCCGAGCTGCTACCGCTCGCAACCGGACACCGGGTCGCCTGCCATTTCCCGCAAAATGGCCAGGCGACCCCCTGATAATGCACAGCACAACGCCGCCTTTTTGCGCCGCTAAAAACCACCCCGGACCTGTCCGTTCCCCCGAAAGGAAATCCCCATGATCAGTCGTCGAAACGCACTCGCATCCACCATCGCCGGCGGCGCATTGGCAGCCTTGCCGCTGGGTCAGGCGCAGACCCGAAAGGAAACACTGGTGCTGGCGATGGCGCTGGAGCCCGCGCCCGGACTGGATCCCACCGCAGGCGCCGCGTCGGCGATCGGAGAAATCACGCTGTACAACCTGTTCGAGACACTCACCAAGATCAACAGCGACGGCACGGTAAGTCCGCTGCTGGCCGAGAGCTGGGAGGTTTCTCCGGACCTCAAGACCTACACCTTCAAGCTGCGGCGTGGCGTCAAGTTCCACAACGGCGAGGCCTTCAACGCAGCGGCGGTGAAGTTTTCCTTTGAGCGCGCCGGCACGGACAAGAGCGTCAACAAGGACAAGCGCACCTTCGCCAGCATGTACAGCGTCGCTGCAATAGACGAGCATACCGTCGTCATCCTGAACACCCAGCTTGATCCGGATTTTCTGTTCCTGATGGGCCAGGCGACGGCCGTCATCGTCGAACCCAAGAGCGCCGACAGCAACGCCACCAAGCCGGTCGGCACCGGGCCCTATCAGTTTGAGGCCTGGAACAAGGGCGCGTCGGTTGTCCTGAGCAAGTGGAACGGCTACCGCCAAGCCGCAGCCGTCAGGATCAAGAAAGTGACTTTCCGCTTCATCAGCGATCCCGCGGCGCAGGTCGCCGCGCTCCTCGCGGGCGATGTCGACGCCTTCCCGCGCGTGACGCCGCGCAGCGTTCCCCAGTTCAAGGACAACGCCCGGTTCCAGGTGCTGGTCGGCGGCTCGCGCGCTAAGACGATCCTGGCGATCAACAACAAAAAGAAACCCCTCGACGACGTGCGCATTCGCCGCGCGATATGCGCGGCGATCGACCGCAAGGCCGTGATCGAGGGCGCGGGCGATGGCTACGGCACACCCATCGGTAGCCACTATGTCCCCGGCGCTTTCGGCTACGTCGACACCACCGCAGTCAACCCCTTCAACGTCGACAAGGCGCGCGCCCTGCTCGCCGAAGCGGGCGTCAAGGCGCCGCTGGAGCTCTCGCTCAAGCTGCCCCCGCCGCCCTACGCGCGCCAGGGCGGCGAAGTGATTGCAGCACAACTGGCCAAGATCGGCATCGTCGCCAAGATCGAGAACGTCGAATGGGCACAGTGGCTCAGCGGCGTTTACACCAACAAGAATTACGACCTCACGATCATCTCGCATGTGGAGCCTTTCGACTTGGGCAACTTCGCCAAGAAAGACTATTACTGGGGCTACGATTCGCCCCAGTTCAGCAAGCTGTTTGACCAGATTCAGAACGCGCCCAGGCCTGCAGATCGCGCCAAACTGCTTGGCGACGCACAGCGCATGCTGGCCAACGACGCGGTCCACGGCTTCCTGTACCAGCCGCAGTGGATCACGGTGGCCAACAAGAACCTCAAGGGCCTCTGGAAAGACATGCCGATCTTCGTCAACGACCTGTCGGCGCTGTCCTGGGCCTGATGAAGCCGCCTCGCAACCCGGGGCGCGCACTCCATGGCTGAGCTGCATACGCTCGACGCGACCGAGCTGCTGGCCGGCTACCGCAGTCGCAGCTTTTCTCCGGTCGAGGTGATGCGCGCGGTGCTGGCGCGCGTGCAGCGCTGGGAGCCGCAGCTATGCGCCACCTACCTGTTACGGCCCGAGCAGGCGCTGGCAAACGCCGCCGCCTCCGAGACGCGTTGGCTGCGTGGCGCGCCCAGCGGGATACTCGATGGCGTTCCAGTCACCATCAAAGAGAATATCGCCACCGAGGGCGACCCGATGCCGGCGGGGACCGCGGCGTCCCGTCTCACGCCCGCGCTGCTGGATGCGCCACCGGCTGCGCGGCTGCGCGAAGCCGGCGCGCTGGTCTTCAGCAAGACCACCATGCCCGATTACGGCATGTTGTCGTCTGGCCTGTCGAGCTTTCACAAACTGGCGCGCAATCCCTGGGACCTACGCAAGACCCCGGGCGGGTCCAGCGCCGGCGCCGCAGCCGGCGCCGCAGCCGGCTACGGGCCGCTGCACATCGGCACCGACATCGGCGGCTCGCTGCGCCTGCCCGCCGGCTGGTGCGGCATCTTCAGCCTAAAGCCAAGCTTGGGACGCATTCCGATAGACCCGCCGACGACCGGACGCGCAGCCGGCCCGATGACGCGCAGCGTCGCCGATTCGGCCTTGCTGATGCAGGTGTTGTCCAAGCCCGACGCCCGCGACAGCATGAGCCTGCCGGAGCAGGTTATTGACTGGGAGCACTTTGACGCCGGCGTGCACAGACTGCGCGGGCTGCGGATCGGTCTGCTGATGGACGCGGGCTGCGGGCTGTCGGTAGACACCGAAGTGGCGGTGGCCGTGCGCCGAGCCGGCGAGCTTTTCGAGAACGCAGGCGCCGTCGTCGAGCCGATGGAGCCCTTCATGACGCCGGCAATGCTGCACGGCCTGGACCATTTCTGGCGCATGCGTTCGCGGGTCGATCTTGCGGCGCTGTCGGCCCAGGACAGGGACAAGGTCCTGCCGTACATACGGCAGTGGGCAGACAGCGCGGCGGACATGAGCGGGACCGAGGTGTTCGCCGCCGCCAGCCAGAGCCAGGCGACACGCTTTGCCAGCGTGAAGGCGTGCGCCCGCTATGACTTTGTGATTTCCCCGACCGCACCGGTGGTGGCCTTTTTGGCCGAATGGCCCTCGCCAACCAACGACCCGCTGCACGGCTTGGAGCACATCGCTTTCACCGTGCCCTACAACATGTCGGAGCAGCCAGCGGCTTCTATCAACTGCGGCTATACCCGTGAAGGATTGCCGATCGGGCTGCAAATAGCGGGCCAGCGCTTCGACGACCTCGGCGTTCTACAGGTGGCGCACGCCTTCGAACGGATACGTGACGCCCAGCGGCCTTGGCCCGAGCCAAGCGCCGCCAAGGTCTAAAATGAACCCGTGACCGCCATCCTCAACGCCGACTTGCACTGCCACTCTGTGGTATCCGACGGAACGCTGATGCCCGAGGAACTCGCTGGACGCGCGGCGCGCAACGGCGTGGAGCTGTGGTCGCTCACCGACCACGATGAAATCGGCGGGCAGGCGCGCGCTGTCGCCGCGGCGCGTGAACAGGGGCTCAAGTACCTGAGCGGAACTGAAATTTCGGTCAGCTTCATCGGCAAGACGGTGCATATCGTCGGCTTGGGTTTTGACGCGCACAACGAGCAACTGCGACAGGGACTGCGGCAAACACGTGGTGGCCGCGGCCAGCGCGCGATGGAAATGTCGGACGGGCTGGCAAAGGTCGGCATCAAAAACGCATACGAGGGCGCACTCACGCACGCCGGCAACCACGAGCTGATCTCGCGCACCCACTTTGCACGCTTTCTGGTGGAGACCGGTGTCTGCCGCGACACCAACGAGGTATTTCGAAAATACCTGACCGAGGGAAAGCCGGGCTTTGTGGAACACCGCTGGGCGACGCTCCGGGACGCAGTCAGCTGGATAACGCAGGCCGGCGGCGTGGCCGTGATAGCGCATCCGGCACGCTACGGTTTCAGCACCAACGAAGAATTTGCGCTCTTTACCGAATTCAAGAGCCACGGTGGTAGGGGCGTCGAGGTAGTCACCGGAAGCCACAGCGTCGCCGAGTACGCGATTTACGCCGACACCGCGCGCGAGTTCGGCCTGGCGGCCTCGCGCGGCAGCGACTTCCACAGCCCCGACGAGTCGCACACCGACCTCGGCACCCTGCCCCCGCTTCCCGTCGGGCTGACCGCGGTCTGGGACTTGCTGCAGCACCGAGTCCAGTAAGCGGCTTCCGAGTGCCGCCGCGGCGGCACAGGGTGGCTGACGACCCCATTTTCAATGGCGCAATATTTCGAAGTCCACCCCGATAACCCGCAGCAGCGCCTGCTCAGGCAGGCGGTGGCGATGCTGGAAAAGGGCGGTGTTCTCGCAGTGCCCACCGACTCGAGCTACGCGCTGGTGTGTCACCTAGACGACAAGGCCGCCGTGGACCGATTGCGCAGGCTGCGCGGCATCGACGACAAGCACCACCTCACGCTGCTGTGCCGCGACCTCAGCGAGCTGGCGAACTACGCGCGTGTCGACAACCGGCAGTACCGACTCATCAAATCGACAACGCCCGGGCCCTACACCTTCATCCTGGAGGCCAGCAAAGAGGTTCCCCGGCGCCTCAGCCACCCCCAGCGCAAGACCATCGGACTGCGGGTTCCTCAGCACCGGGCGTTGCAGGAACTGCTCGCGCTGCACAACGGACCACTGCTGGCGGCCACCCTGATCCCACCAGGAGAGACCGAACCGCTCAACGACGCACAGGACATACGCGCGCGCTTCGAGCATCAGATCGACGCCGTGCTGGACGCGGGCGCCTGCGCGCAACAACCGACGACGGTGGTCGACCTCAGCACCGGCGAGCCGGTCTTGCTGCGTCGGGGACGGGGTGACATCGCCGCGCTCGGTCTGTAGGCGCGACCATCACCCGATAGCGCGGCTCGCCGCCGCGACCCAAGTCCGCAGTCTGAGACAATGACAGCGTGGATAGCACCCAACTGATTCAACTCGTCCTGATCTTTGCGCTGCCGGTGGTGTTTGCGATCACCGTGCACGAAGCCGCTCATGGTTACGCGGCGCTGCACTTCGGCGACCAGACCGCGCATGTAATGGGGCGCATCACCCTGAACCCGATCAAGCACATCGACCCGATGGGAACGGTGCTGTTGCCGCTGATCCTGTATTTCGCCACCCACGGCGCATTCGTCTTCGGCTATGCCAAGCCGGTTCCGGTCCGTTTCGGTAACCTGCGCAACCCCAAGCGCGACATGGTGTGGGTCGCGCTGGCGGGGCCCGGTGCCAACCTGGCGCAGGCCTTCCTGTGGGGACTGGGGCTGCACCTGGTCGCGGCGGCGGGGATCCGCGAAGTCTTCTTTCTCAAGATGTGCCAGGCCGGCGTGCTCGTCAATGTCGTGATGTTCGTTTTCAACCTGTTCCCGCTGCCGCCCCTCGACGGCGGGCGCATCCTGGTCGGCCTGCTGCCTTACCGCCAGGCGGTGCTGCTGTCGCGCGTGGAACCCTGGGGCTTCTATCTGGTGATGGCGCTGGTGCTGACCGGTGTCGTCAACGCGCTGTGGATGCACCCGCTGATGGGGCTGACGATGGGTTTTCTTGAACTGCTACTGACGCCATTCGCCGCACTCGCCGGCTGATTGGCCTGCAGCCACCTTCACGCCTTGCCCCGTTTTTTGCGTCCTACTTCCAAGATGAGCATCACCCGCTTCCTCACCGGCATCACCACCTCCGGAACGCCACATCTGGGCAACTATGTGGGGTCGATCAGGCCATCGGTGCGCGCGAGCATGCGCGCCGATGTCGAGAGTTTTTATTTCCTGGCCGACTACCATGCCCTGATCAAGGTGGACGAGCCTGCGCGCATCCAGCGCTCAACCCTCGAGATTGCGGCCAGCTGGCTGGCCTGCGGGCTGGACCCGCAGCGGGTGACCTTCTACCGCCAGTCTGACATACCCGAAATACCCGAGCTGACCTGGTTCCTCACCTGCGTCACCGGCAAGGGCATGCTGAACCGCGCGCACGCTTACAAGGCCGCAGTCGACAAGAACAACGCCACCGCCGTGGACGCCGACTCGGACATCAGCGCCGGTTTGTTCATGTACCCGGTGCTGATGGGCGCCGACATACTGATGTTTAACGCGCATCGGGTTCCGGTCGGCCGCGACCAGATACAGCATCTGGAGATGGCGCGCGACATGGCCCACAGCTTCAACCACCGATACGGCGAACACTTTGTGCCGCCCGAGGCAGAAATTGAAGAGTCGGTCGCAACGCTGCCGGGCGTCGACGGCCGCAAGATGAGTAAAAGCTACGACAACCATATCGCACTGTTCTCCACCCGCGAGCAACTGCGCCGGTCCATCGCCACCATCGTCACCGACTCGCGCGCTCCGGGCGAACCCAAGTCGACAGAGGGCTGCGCGCTGTTCCAGATTTACCAGGCTTTCGCGAGCGAATCGGAGACCGAAGCGATGCGCGCGTCTTTCGCCAGTGGCGTCAGCTGGGCCGACGCCAAGCAGGTAGTCTTCGAGCGCCTGGAGCGCGAAATCGCGCCGATGCGCCAGCGCTATGAAGCGCTGATACGCGACCCCGACAGCATCGAGCAGGTACTGCTTGCGGGGGCCGTAAAGGCGCGCAAGGTGGCGACGCCGTTTATGGCCAGACTGCGCAACGCAGTGGGCCTGCGCAAGCTCGGTGCTGCCCAGCACACCGGGACTTTCAAGCCCGCCCGGTCGACGCTGCCGGTTTTCAAACAGTACCGCGAGCGCGACGGCCAGTTCTTTTTCAAACTGGTCGACGCGCAGGGCAAACTGCTGCTGCAAAGCCGAGGCTTCGCGTCGCCCCAAGACGCCGGTCTGGCGATAGCGCGGCTGCAGCACGAAGGCGTTGATGCGCTCGACTCGATGGTCGAAAACGTCGGCGCGGTCGACGGTGCTGCAGCGCAGGAAGTGGGCAAAGCGCTGCAGCAACTTGCCGGCACAGCCTGACAACACCCCGATTCGAAAACGCATCAGGAAACCGGGCGCGGGGGCGCCTCTGCACACGCCTTGCGCGGCCGGAGATGTCGGCTTGCAAGGCGCCTCCAGCATGCATCCCACTGCTACAATGCGGTCGGCTGAATACAGGAGAGGTGGCAGAGTGGCCGAATGTACCTGACTCGAAATCAGGCGTACCGAAAGGTACCGTGGGTTCGAATCCCACCCTCTCCGCCAAGAACCCCCATCAGGGGGTTTTTTTACGTCTCAATCCCCACATAAATTGGACGCCTCTTCTCTTAAGTTCGACTCCGGCTGTATTTTCCCGTATCATCCAATCGCAATC
>Ga0114974_10000741_pt1 | contig 26939 bp, 26 predicted proteins | sample S_130206_EF_Meta_FD_87318 | JGI IMG/M metagenome (GOLD analysis project Ga0114974, IMG submission 87318) | Freshwater microbial communities from Lake Simoncouche, Canada to study carbon cycling - S_130206_EF_MetaG | ecosystem: Environmental > Aquatic > Freshwater > Lake | place: Lake... | reverse complement strand
GTCTCTGACCGTCCCCACGGCCCGCGCGCTGACGTGGAAAACTTCCACCGAAGCCCCATTGACGAGGAGCCCCCGATCCCATGAGCATCATCGAACACATCGCTGGCCGCGAGGTCCTCGATAGCCGCGGAAATCCGACTATTGAGGTCGAGGTCATTCTTGAATCTGGGGCCACGGGTCGGGCAATTGTTCCATCAGGTGCATCCACCGGGGCGTTTGAGGCCGTTGAGCTCCGTGACGGCGAAGGTCGTTACATGGGTAAGGGCGTGCTCGACGCTGTCGCCCATGTCGACGAAGAGATCTACGATGCTCTTCTTGGTTTCAATGCACTTGACCAGCGCGATATCGACCGAGTGCTTGTCGAACTTGATGGCACCGACAACAAGAGCCGACTCGGAGCGAATGCGATCCTCGGAGTTTCGTTAGCAGTGGCGCGTGCCGCTGCCGATGATCTCGCAATCCCGCTCTATCGATACATCGGTGGCGTGAATGCACATGTGCTTCCCGTTCCAATGATGAATGTGCTCAATGGCGGTGAGCATGCCGACAACAACGTCGACATTCAAGAGTTCATGATCATGCCTGTTGGCGCTGCGTCATTCAGCGAGGCGCTTCGCTGGGGTGCCGAGACCTATCACGTACTCAAGAAGGTCTTGCATGATCGCGATCTCTCGACCGCGATTGGAGACGAAGGCGGATTCGCCCCAAACCTTGCGTCCAACGAAGACGCGGTGAAATTGCTTCTTGAAGCAATAGAAAAGGCAGGCTTCACGCCTGGCACCGAAATTGCGATTGCCCTCGATGCCGCCTCGACCGAGTTCTACAAGGACGGAAAGTACGTACTCGCAGGCGAAGGCCGATCACTAACTCCTGCTGAGATGGTCGGCTATTTCCAGGAACTGTCCACGAAGTATCCGATCGTCTCCATCGAAGATGGAATGGCTGAAGAAGATTGGGATGGTTGGTCTCTACTGACGGCTGCCCTTGGCGACAAGGTGCAACTCGTCGGCGATGATCTTTTTGTTACCAACGTTGAGCGTCTCGCTCGGGGTATCGACGCTGGTGTCGCTAACTCGATTTTGGTGAAGGTCAATCAGATTGGTTCGCTTACCGAAACGCTTGAGTCCGTTGCGATGGCTACTCGTGCGGGCTACACCGCCGTGATGTCACATCGTTCCGGTGAAACCGAAGACACCACGATTGCCGATCTGGCCGTCGCCACGAATTGCGGCCAGATTAAGACCGGTGCTCCGGCCCGAAGTGATCGCGTTGCCAAGTACAACCAATTGCTGCGTATCGAGGACGATCTCGGTGACGCCGCCGCCTACTGGGGCGCAGCCGCCATCAAGCAGGTAGGCCGCTAATCATGTCTCGCTTGTCCCGACGAACACGCGCGGAATCTCGCGCGCCGCGAAAGCGCTCTGACGCGCGCGCGAAACCGTCGGGGAACAAGCACGCCAAAGTGAAGCGATCGCTGCTTCTGCGTTCTAGCTGGATTATTACTCCAGTGATTTTGGTAATTGTTACCGTTGCCGTTGTGGCGTTCTTGGCCCCAACTCGAACGCTTCTTGATCAGCACAGGACTGCTGCCGCGGCCGAGCAGCGCTTGGCCGACCTCGATCAGGCCAATGCCGAAGCGCAGGCGCAGGCCGATGCATTGCAAACCGATGCGGAAATCGAGCGTCTGGCTCGAGAGCAATACGGATACGCCAAAGCCGGTGAAGAGGTGTACCACCTGCTCCCCGAGGCAAGAGACCCGGTTCGAGTCCCTGATTCTTGGCCCTTCGAGGGTCTCGGATCCTCTCTCGTTCGCTGAGAAGGTTGCGCCGAGCGTCAACTAACCTCAAGGAGCCGCACCGGCGTCTTTGAGGGGGAGTGGACCAAATGAGCGTGATGGGTACCCGTGTTCAGCGTCGTGAGGATCCGTTGTTCCTTACTGGCGGAGCTCGCTACACCGCTGATCTACAAGAGCCACTGCTCGAAGGCGCGCTTCATGCTCACTTCGTGCGCTCAACGATCGCTCATGCTCGTATTACCGAACTCGATGTATCCGAAGCGCGCCAAGCCCCCGGAGTGGTGGCGGTCTACACCGCTGCCGATATCGCTGCAGCCGGAGATCTCGGACCAGCGCCGGTAGCGCTACCTGGAATGGTGCCCGATGTCCTCGCTCGCCCTTGGTTAGCCACCGGCGTAGTGCGCTTTGTTGGCGAAGCTATAGCGGTGATCGTTGCCGAAACGGCAGCTGCCGCTGAAGACGCATCCGAACTCGTCATTGTGGATTTCGATCCACTCGACGTTGCTGTCGATCCAGTTTTCGCTGCGACCGATCAAGTGATTCTTCACCCGGAACACGGATCAAACATCGCATTAGAAGTTCCCTTCGGTTACACCGAAGAATTGTTTGATGGTTGCGAGGTCGTCGTTACCCGCGATCTCGTAAATCAACGTGTCGCAGTTGCTCCGCTCGAACCTCGCGGTCTCGCTGTGGTTTGGCACGAAGGCCGAGTCATCGTTTGGTCATCAACGCAAGCACCGCACTCCGTCAAGGGCAAGCTCGCTGGTGTTTATGAACTCCAACCGGAACAGGTTCATGTCATTGCTCCTGCTGTCGGTGGTGGGTTCGGCGCCAAAATCAATCTGCAGACCGATGAAATGTTGCTCCCTTGGGTGGCGCGCACAGTCAAGCGCCCTGTTCGCTGGGCGGAATCACGTAGCGAGTCCATGGTCTCCATGCCGCACGGACGCGGCCAGGTCCACAAGATCGAAATTGGTGGTTCCCGAGACGGAACGGTCGAGGCCTACCGCCTGACGGTTCTTCAAGATGTTGGCGCCTACCCCGGAATGGGAACATTTCTGCCTTTCATGACGCGAACCATGGCGCCAGGCACCTATGTAATCCCCAAGATCGAATGCAACGTGAAATCGGTGATGACGAATACAACTCCGATTGAGGCCTATCGCGGCGCCGGCCGTCCCGAAGCAACCGCAGCCATTGAGCGAGCATTTGATTTGTTCGCTGCAGAAATCGGAATGGACCCGGTAGACGTTCGCCGCCGCAACTTGATTCCTGCTGACCAGTTTCCCTACACAACGCCGACAGGCGCGGTGTACGACTGTGGCGATTACGCCGCTGCTCTCGATGTCGCCTTGGCCGAGGCCGATTACGAAGGGCTGCGTGCCGAACAAGCTGCTCGACGCGCCGCCGGTGACCCGATCCAACTTGGCATTGGTGTTGCTGTCTATGTCGAAATCACTGCTGGTCCGGCAGGCAACCAAGGCGAGTTCGCCAAGGTCGTCCTGGACAACAACGGCGGACTCACCGTTTACACAGGATCGTCGTCGCATGGTCAGGGCCACAACACGGCATGGGCGATGTTGGCGAGTGATCTCACCGGAATCGCGATGGAAAACATTGACGTCGTCGCTGGCGATACCGATCGTGTCGCTGAAGGCGGCGGAACGATGGGTTCACGTTCGCTTCAACTCGGTGGTTCAGCGGTGTGGACAGCGACCGGACAAGTTGTCGACAAGGCTCGTGCGGTTGCGGCCGAGTTGCTCGAGGCCAGTGTCGACGACATCGAACTCGACGTTGATCGTGGGATTTTCCACGTTGCAGGAACTCCCACAGTGTCCAAGACGTGGGCCGAAGTTGGAACTGCGGGCGACATCGTCGGTCCGGTCGGCGCAGGAGCGACGGGGCTGCCAATCGAGGCCGCGCTGACCTTCACCGCTGAGAATGCGACATTCCCATTCGGTGCGCATATCGCCGTGGTCGAGGTCGATACCGAAACTGGCAAAACGACGCTTCGCCGTATTGTCACGTGTGACGATGCCGGTCGCATCCTTAATCCCTTGATCGTCGAAGGGCAACGACATGGCGGAATCGCGCAAGGTGTTGGTCAAGCCCTGTTCGAACACATGATGTACGACGAGGACGGCAATCCTCAGACATCGAACCTTGCCGACTATGCCTTCGGCTCGGCAGCAGAATTCCCGAGTTTCGATCTCGTTCCGCTGGAAACACCATCGCCTGTCAATCCCCTCGGAGCGAAGGGCATCGGCGAATCCGGAGCAATTGGTGGCACACCTGCAGTGCAAAGCGCTGTGATCGATGCACTTTCGCCCTTTGGTATCACTCATCTCGATATGCCCTACACCGCAGAGCGCGTGTGGCGGGCAGTAACTGGCCTTTGAGCCAGACGATGACACGATGACCCAACCGATCAACCCGAAACCCCGCGAAGTGCCTGCCACCAAACAGCGCTGGCAGAGTTCTGCGAAGTGGACGCTGATCGCATCAGCGGGCGTGACAATCGGAATGTTCTCAGTCTTCTATTTCTTCTTCTTGAGGGGCTGACAGCAGCGTGACGATCGAGATTCGCAATGCGGCCGACCGAGGCGAGACGCAAATCGGATGGCTCGATTCTCGCCATTGTTTCAGTTTCGGCTCCTACGTTGACCAAACGAATACTGGTCATGGATTACTTCTTGTCAGTAACGATGATCGAGTCGCGCCTGCTACTGGGTTCGGTACACATGGCCATAGCGATATGGAAATCATCACGTGGGTTTTGTCTGGTGAAGTTGAACATTCAGACACTCTTGGTAACCACGGGATCATTAGTCCCGGTCTTGCCCAACGAATGACTGCCGGCCGGGGGATTCGTCACTCCGAACAGAATCCCAGCCCAGATGTCGAAGCCCATTTTGTGCAGATGTGGGTACCGCCCGACACTGGTGGTCTTGAGCCTGGCTACGAGCAGCAGGACGTAACTGAGTTACTCAACGCCGGTGGGCTTGTTGCGATCGCCGGGGGTACCGGAAGCGGAGCGGTGATTCATATCAATCAGCGCGACGCCGTGATGTATGCAGGTCGACTCAAAGCCGGCGAGACCGTCTCCCTTCCTGTTGCTGCACATGTGCATGTCTTCGTGGCACTCGGTTCAGCAGACCTCAATGGTCAGAAGGCTCTCGAGCAGGGCGCTGCGGTACGACTCACTGACGAAGACACACAAGCGATCACGGCCGGTCCCGAGGGTGCAGAACTCATTGTGTGGGCCACTGCCTGAGCCGACTTCGATCGGTGAAGCCACTCACCGGTAGCCTCTTCACCGTGAGTTCCTCCCTGCCAACTTCTGTGCCGGAAGTCGTTACCGGATTAGCCAAGCACGGTTACATGGCTGACGAAGGATTGGCCACGGCGATCTTCCTTGCGCTGTCCATGAAGCGACCGCTGTTGTTGGAAGGTGAGCCCGGAGTAGGCAAGACCGAAGTGGCGAAGACGCTGAGCGCCCTTACCGGCGGAGAGCTGATCCGGCTGCAGTGTTATGAAGGTCTTGACGCAGCGCAGGCACTCTATGAGTGGGACTACCCGCGACAGCTGCTTCACCTTCGTGCCGCAGAAGCCGCGGGCACGATTGGATCCGATGTTGCTGCTGTTGAAAACGAGCTCTACAGCGAGCGCTTTCTCATTCGTCGACCACTCCTCGACGCGATTTCTGATCGACACGAAGTTGCCCCAGTTCTTCTGATTGATGAACTCGATCGTGCCGATGACGAGTTTGAAGCTTTCCTTCTCGAAGTGCTGGCCGACAACGCCGTCACGATTCCTGAACTCGGCACGTTTCGAGCCAAGGTTGCCCCGATCGTGATCATCACATCGAACCGGACTCGTGATGTCCATGATGCGTTGAAGCGGCGTTGTCTCTACCACTGGGTGGAACATCCCGATACCGATCGCGAGATCGCCATTGTTTTGTCGCGCGCGCCGGGAGCAAGTCAGGTTCTTGCTCGTCAGGTAGCGCTTCTTGTCGCCGAGTTGCGAACGATTGGTTTGTTTAAGCCGCCAGGCGTAGCCGAAACCATTGATTGGGTAATGGCGCTTACCGCTCTGGGGCATACAGAAATTGATGTTGCGTCCGTCGACGCATCGCTTGGGGCAGTCGTGAAATATCGCGAAGATGCCGATCGAGTCCGAGCCCACGGAATTAGCGCACTTGTTGATGCGGCCCAGCGAGAGAACTGAACGCAGTTTCATGAATGACGAAGGCGTCATTGATCTCGTTGCACTGCTGCGCACGGCCGGCCTCGCTGTTCCTGTCGGAAGCGTGATTTCCTTTATCGAAGCGGTCGGGCTCGTCGAAAATGACTTGCGATCGATGTACTGGGCGGGTCGGGCAACGCTGGCCCATTCACCTATCGACATCGAGTTGTACGACCTCGTTTTTCGCCATTGGATTCTGGGGACAGAGATTGGACTTTCACAGTCACCGATCACCAAGAAGGATCAACCCCTTATCGCTGACGATGATGAACTTGATGCAGAGCAAAAAGATTCTGTAGACGTCGAAACTGACGATGTTGCGGTGTTGCGCTTTAGTCGAACTGAGACTCTCCATTCCGCGGACTTTGCGTCGCTGAATGATGACGAGCGCGCTGAAGCCGATCGAGTCATTGACGACATGCGTATTTCGGCCGTTACGCGTGCCTCACGTCGGCGCCGCCCATCGCGTCGTTCTGATGGAACTCTTGATCTCCGCCGGACTATTCGTGAATCGCTGCGAACTGGGGGAGAACCACTTCGACTCCGAACCTTGCAGCGCACACGGGTACCGCGTCGGGTCGTGATCATTGCTGATATCAGCGGATCGATGGCGAGTTACAGCCGCTCCTTGATCCGCTATGCCCATGCAGCGGTTTCGGTTGGCACCAAAGTTGAAGCGTTCGCTCTGGGCACTCGTCTCACGCGACTCACACGGGAACTTTCCACTCGAGACCCAGACAAGGCCATGCAACGAGCAGCGGGGTCGGTGGAAGATTGGTCGGGTGGCACTCGCCTTGGAGAAGGCATTGGTCACTTCAACGACGAATGGGGCACAAAGGGAATGGCTCGGGGCGCCATCGTCGTGATTCTTTCCGACGGCTGGGACCGAGGGGACCCTGAACTCTTGGCGTCAGAAATGGCCCGCCTGTCTCGTGTCGCTCACAAAATCGTCTGGGTCAATCCGCTGAAAGCCACTGATGGGTATGCGCCACTTGCTCGCGGAATGGCGGCGGCATTGCCATTCGTCGATGAGTTCATCGAGGGCCATTCGCTCGATGCCCTTGACCGACTCTCGACGGTCGTCGCTGGAGGCGGATCTCGCCCCGTACGATCAATGGCGGTCCTACAACGCGCGGAGGTGAACTGATGAAAGAGATCATGAACGACATCGATCGCTGGCGTCGTTCCGGTCACAAGGTGGCTCTTGCTCGCGTTGTCGATATCGAAGGTTCTGGTCCTCGCTTGCCAGGGGCTTCTATGGCAGTTTCCGATACCGGTGAGGTCGCCGGTTCGGTGTCTGGTGGTTGTGTTGAAGGCGCGGTGGTCTCAGAAGCGCTCGACATCCTCTCGACGGGCGAACGTCGGCTCGTCACCTTCGGCTACAGCGACGACGAGGCCTTTGCCGTTGGTCTCACCTGCGGCGGAACCATTCACTTGTTTATCGAACCGCTGGATTGGTAACAATCATGGCAGACTCGATTTACGAACTATGGCGCGAAGCGATCAATGATCACCGTCCAGTGGCATTGGCCACGGTCATTGAAGGCGACAACCTTGGCGCCAAACTTATTGTTGGCGACGGAATCGATTCGCAAGGAACACTCGGCGATGATGATCTCGATCGTGTTGTTGTTCGCGACACAATCGGGGAACTCGCCGGTGGTCGTTCAGGGATCCGCCATTACGGACCTCACGGTGAAGCTCGAGAGGACGCGGTATCAGTCTTCATCGAATCGTTTGCGCCGCCCCCACGTATGTTGATTTTCGGAGCGGTCGATTTCACCGGCGCACTGGTGAAAGTCGCGAAGGTCATGGGGTATCGAGTCACGGTTTGCGATGCACGAGAAGTTTTTGCAACGAAGCGACGGTTCCCGAATGCCGATGAAGTCGTCGTCGACTGGCCGCATCGTCATCTCGAAAAAGTTGGCGACCGACTCGGGCAGCGCGATGCGGTGTGTGTACTCACCCATGACCACAAGTTCGATGTACCTGCAATTCAGGCAGCATTAGCGACCGATGTTGGTTATCTCGGGGCTATGGGAAGTCGTCGCACGTGCGCAGAGCGGCTCGAACGCCTTGCACAAGCCGGTGCCGATATGGAGCAAGTCACTGCTCGGCTGCATGCGCCCATCGGCCTCGACCTCGGCGGGCGAACCCCAGAAGAAACGGCGATTGCTATTTGCGCTGAAGTAATTGCGGCTCGCACGGGGCGCGTGAGTTCTTCACTCAGCGATACAACTGGCTCGATTCACTAACTGTGATCGCCATGAGGCGATCGATGAAGTTAGGAAAGACCAGATTCTTCGAGCGAACGACGCACCAAGACTCGGGCGAGGTGTTCGCGATACTCCGATGACGCATTGATGTCGCTCTGTGCTTCGGTGCCTTCGTTGGCAAGGGCAGCAGCATCGGCGGCATTGGCGCCGGACTTCACTGCGTCCATCACGGCCGAGGCCAGCAGGGGAGTCGATCCCATATTCACAAGTCCAACGCCAGTGGAGCCATTGGCCCGAACAGTGGCAACGCCAACGATGGCCCAATCCTGAGCACGGCGATTGAACTTCTGGAATGACCAGCCCTGGGTGTCGAGCTTCGGGATGCGGATCTCGGTGAGCAGTTCATCGGGAGCAAGGGCCGATTCGAGGAAGCCGGTGTAGAACTCTGACACTGCGATTTCTCGGGTGCCGTTGGAGCCAGTGGCCACGATGGTGGCCCCCATGGCGAGCGCAACAGCGGGAAGATCGGAGGCGGGATCGGCATGGGCCAGTGAGCCGCCGATCGTTCCGCGATGGCGGACCTGCGGATCGCCGACGTGGCCTGCGGCGTGCGCAAGGAGCGGGGCTGCTGATGCCAGAAGCGAACTGGTCTCGAGGTCGCGGTGGCGGGTGAGAGCACCGATGGCGATGTAGTCGCCAGCATCGTTGATGTAGCGAAGGTCATCGAGGCGGCCAACATCGACAAGAACTGAAGGCGCTGCAAGACGAAGCTTCATGAGCGGAATCAATGAATGACCGCCTGCGAGCAATTTCGCTTCATCGCCGTATTCAGTGAGAGCGCTCAGTGCGGCATCGACGGAATCGGCACGCACGTAGTCAAAGGCTGCGGGGATCACTTTGATGCCCCATTCGATTCTGCGGCGCAGGCGAGTACGGATTTCACAATGTTGTGGTAGCCGGTGCAACGGCAGAGATTTCCTTCGAGGCCGATGCGTACGTCGGTCTCGGAAGGATTCGGGTTTTCGTCAAGAAGAGAGACGGCAGCCATCACCATGCCGGGAGTGCAGTAACCGCACTGCAGGCCGTGGTTCTCTTGGAAACAGCGCTGCATCGGATGAAGGATGTCGCCATTAGCGAGACCTTCGATGGTGGTGAGTTCGAGACCATCGGCTTGAGCGGCGAGCATGGTGCACGACTTCACTGACTGGCCTTCGACATGGATTGTGCACGCGCCACATGAGGACGTGTCGCATCCAATGTTGGTGCCCGTCAGGTCGAGTTCATCTCGAAGGAAATGCACAAGAAGTGTGCGTGGTTCGACGTCGCTACTGCGTTCGACGCCATTGACCGTCACCGTGATCTTCATGTTCCCCCTCGGTGCGAACTCGCCGAATCTGCACCGGCGAACGGGTGAAACACTAGCCGAGGTCAGCGGAAGGCCCTGCTTGGTGAATGTCTGCTCGGCGGATGATTGACTGTTGCGGTGAATGCCCCTCAGCCACAGATCGCCGTGGTCCTCGCTGCTGGATCCTCGTCTCGATTTCTCGATGGGCCAAAGCAACTTGCGCAGTTAAACGGACAGTCCCTCGTGGCAATTGCGGCGCAGGCTGCCCTCGATGCCGGGTGTTTCTCCTCGGTCCTTGTCGTGGCTGGTGCGGTGTCGCTGGACGGGATCGTGCCCGACGGGGTCGTAGTGGTCGAGAACCCGCTTTGGGCCTCTGGGCAGGCCAGTTCGTTGTTGGCGGGAATCGCCGCGGCACGAGCGGCTGGAGCCCAAGCAGTGGTCGTTGGTTTGGCTGATCAGCCATTCGTGACCCCGGAGGCGTGGCAGCTGGTTTCACGCATGGAAACAGAGCGGCCAATCGTCGTGGCGACCTATGCAGGCCAGCGCGGAAATCCTGTGCGCCTTGGGGTGGAGGTCTGGGATGACCTTCCAAACGAAGGCGACGAGGGTGCGCGAGCGCTGTTGCGAGGGAGGCCTGAGCTCGTTGCCGCGGTAGCGTGCCCGGGCGACGCGTCGGACGTCGACACCGTGGAGGATCTCGAGCAATGGAACTGATCAACACCTTCGATGTGAGTGTGCCAATCGAAATGGCGTGGAAGGTGCTGACCGACGTTGAGCGAATTGCGCCATGCCTGCCCGGCGCGCAACTCCAAGAAATCGAAGGCAACGAGTACCGAGGCATTGTCAAGGTCAAGGTTGGTCCGATCCAAGCTCAGTACAAGGGCAAGGCCATCTTCATCGAGCGCGATGACGTCAACTTCAAAGCCGTTCTCGACGCGTCAGGCCGTGACACTCGCGGTCAGGGCAATGCCAGCGCCACAATCACCGCACAGCTCGAAGCTGCGGGTGACAAAACACACGTCACGGTAACCACCGATCTCACAGTGACCGGAAAGGTCGCTCAGTTTGGCCGCGGTGTTCTTGCCGATGTGAGCGCCAAGATACTCACCCAGTTTGTCGACAATCTGGAACAAACTGTTCTCGTCGACGATGTGCTTGCTCCCGCAGCCGCTGCAGAGGTTGCTCCTGCTGCAGCGGCTACCTCAGCGACACCTCCTGTTGCTGAACAAGCACAAACAATTCGCAAGATTGATCAACCCGAACCGGAAGCAATCGATCTCCTGCAGGCTGGTTCGCCGGTTCTGAAGCGCGCTGTTCCCGTTCTCGGTGTCGCCATCGGCGCATTGATTGTGTATGGACTTGTGCGTCGACGTCGGCGGAAGTGAACACGGTGGCCGACGAGCGAGCCCGGATTACAGAGCTGCTCGGACGGGCCCCGATGGGCGACTTCGAAGTGGTTGTTCGACGTAGCGACGGCGATCCCGCAGTGTTGCGTAACGAGCCCCTTCTTCCCGATGGCACACCAATGCCGACCCTTTATTGGCTGTGCGATCCCTCGCTCCGATCTGCAATCGGAACAGTTGAATCTGACGGCGGAGTGCGCGAAGCCGAAGCCGCGCTCGGCCCTGAGGTCATTGCTGCCGCGCACGCCGCATATGCAGTTGAACGCAATCGGGAGATGCCAGCTGACCACACCGGTCCCGCTCCGTATGGGGGAGTTGGCGGCACCCGCGAAGGACTCAAATGCCTCCACGCCCATTACGCCTATTGGCTTGCCGGTGGCGATGACCCCGTTGGGCAATGGACAAACGATCGACTCGTTGAGCGCGATCTTCTCCCGATCGATGCGCCGATTCGAGTGATCCGATGACGACACCAGTTGCAGCTATCGATTGTGGAACAAATTCGGTCCGTCTGTTGATCACTTCGGATGGACGAACCCAGATCGAACGGTTGATGCGAATTACTCGACTTGGCCAAGGTGTCGACGCCACCGGCCGACTCAACGAAGCGGCAATCGAGCGCACGCTCGATGTGCTGCGTGAGTACCGAGAAGTCATCGATCAGCACGGAGTTACAAAAATTCGCATGGCTGCGACCTCTGCGTCGCGAGACGCGTCGAATCGCGATGAGTTCTTTGAAGCCGCACATGAAATTCTTGGTGTCATGCCCGAGTTGATTTCTGGCGAAGAGGAAGGTCGTCTTTCGTTTCTAGGAGCGACTGCTGACCTCGACCCGGAACTCGGACCATTTTTGGTCTGCGATATCGGTGGAGGGTCCACTGAGTTTGTGTTCGGAACCACCGAAGCGGAATCAACCATTTCGGTGGACATGGGTTGTGTCCGGATTACCGAGACTTGGTTCCATCATGATCCGCCTACTGCCGAAGAGCTTTCGCAAGCGATTTCGGTCATCGAGATTTATCTCGATGACGTGCTGCGTGCGATCCCCAATCTGGGCGAGGCGCGCACGTTCGTCGGACTTGCCGGAACCGTGAGCAATACCGCGTCGGTAGAACTCGGCCTTGCCGAGTACGACCGCGAACAGATTCACCATTTCGTGCTCTCCAAACCGGCTGTCGAAGACGTCTTCCGGACGCTTGCCACTGAATCAATCGCCGAGCGTAAGGAAAACCCTGGGCTCGAAGAGCAGCGTGCCGACGTGATCGTGGGCGGTTTATGCGTGCTCGTGGCGACGATGAGACGACTTGGACTTTCCAGTTGCCTCGTCTCCGAGTCCGACATCCTCGATGGATTGGCAATGTCACTTTTGGCCGAGTCGTAGGCGGGTTAGTCGGGCCGAGACGGGTGCTGATCGAATCGCTCCAACCGACCGGTCGCTAGGATCGCCTCTTGTGACCACCCTGTTCGGAAGACGAGTTTTACTTCGTCCTCTTTTGCCGACAGATTTTCCCGCATGGCGTGAGGTTCGACGTCGAAATAGCGAGTGGTTGACCAAGTGGGAGCCAACTCGACCGGTTGGGGCCCCCGATGTCATCGAGGACCGCGAGGCATTTTCGATTCGATGCAACGCTCGCCAGCGTGAGCGTCAATTGGGGTCGGCCTACGGCTTTGGGATTTTTGTCGACGGAGAGTTCGCTGGTGAGATCAATTTGTCATCAGTGCAGCGGGGTCCGTTCCAAAGCGGCAGCATTGGTTATTGGATCGATGAGGCAAAGGCAGGCAAGGGCTATACCCCCGAGGCCTTAGTGGTGTTGGCTCAGTACTGCTTCGATGAACTTCGATTGCATCGGGTTGAGATCGCGATCGTTCCTCGAAATGACGCGAGCCTTCGAGTGGTGCAAAAACTCGAACTTCGAGATGAAGGCCTTTCGAAGGGATTCCTTGAGATCGATGGCAATTGGGAAGATCACATTCGCTTTGGATTGACCTTTGAAGACTGGGTCGAGCGCGGTCCAGACCTTTGCGCCGCGTGGCTTTCGTGAGCGACCTCGCCTCGTCCCCCAAACCCCCGAAACAAGACAGCGCGTTTATCGCTTTTCGCTATCGAAATTTTCGATGGATGTGGTGTGCGTCGTTGCTCTCCAGCAGCGGCTCTTGGTTACAGATGGTTGCGGTGCCTTATGTGATTTACACAATTACCGGTAGCGGAGCATGGCTTGGCTTCGCCGGCTTCCTCGGTTATGCGCCGATGGTTATTACTGGTCCGTACGCCGGCTCGGTCGCTGATCGTTTCGACCGCCGCAAGGTGCTCATCATTGGCGGCGTGATTCAGGCGGGGATCACCTTTGTCCTTTGGTTCGAATGGGTTCAAGGTGTTCGAAATATTGGTTTTTTCCTCGTCATACTCACGCTCGGAGCGTTTGCGGGTGGATTCACGGTTGCATCATGGCAGTCGTTTGTAACCGAACTTGTTCCTCGGGAGCACCTCCTGAATGCCGTCACCCTGAATTCAGCCCAGTTCAACGCGGCGCGGGCGTTTGGTCCTGCACTTGGTGGAATCGTGCTTGCAACGTTGGGAGTCAGTTGGTGTTTCTTTATCAACGCCGTGTCGTTCCTTGCGATGGTCGCCGGATTGCTCGTGATTTCCGTTCCGCCGCTGGTACGTGCGGCAAAGATCGGCAAGTCGCGTCCACTCGCTGAGATGAGAGCTGCGATGCGGTATGTGCGCACCGTGCCTGGGATCGTCACCTGTCTAATCGTTGTGTTCTCGCTTGGGATGCTCGGCGGACCACTGTTCAACCTCTTGGTTGTCTTTTCCACCGATGTCTATGACATTGGCGATGGCGCCTACGGCCTCTTGGCGGGCTGTCTCGGTGCGGGCGCAATCATCGTTGCCCCGATCGTCGCCGGCCGCGGGGGACGTGCGTCGCGAAGCCGAGTACTCACCGTTGCGATGATTGCGTATGGTTCTGCGCTTGTGGCCCTCGGTGCAGCGCCGATCGCGATTATTGGTGGCGCTGCTCTTCTGGTAGCGGGTGCGGGTTATCTGGGCATCACTGCAAGCCTCAACACCACGGTGCAGCTTCAAGTGAAAGAGGAAATGCGCGGTCGCACGATGGCTTTGTATCTCATGGTGCTTACTGCAGCGGTTCCGCTTGGCGCTCTTATTCAGGGTTGGCTTGTTGACATCATTGGCGTGCAGTGGACAGTTGCTGGCGCAGGAACCCTGTTCCTCGCGGTCTTCGTGATTCTTCGTTTCGGAGTGAACCGTTTGGGCACCATGGACGCGGTCGATCACGAGTTTGGTGCAGAGGATGCACTTCATATCGCTGAGGCTGAAGCATCGGAAGCGGCAATCGATCCGCTCTAATCGATTGATTGGCAGCGATTAGTCGTCGTCGAAACGATCGCTGTTCTCTGCGTCGGCCTCACCAAGAAATGCGAGACCGGGTTCGCACTCGGTGCGGATCGGACACCAACGGCAACCCCAACTTGGACGAAAAACGGGCGCTCGAGTGCCTACCGCAAGTTCATGAAGCTTCCGGATTCCATCAGCGGTGCGTGCGACTGCTGTGTGCAGGACGTCTTCAGTGATGGCCTCGGCCTGGGCTGTTCCAGCATCGAGGTAATAGGAGGCGGCAAGACGAGGCGGTGTGCCGATACGCATGGTTTCGAGAAGTGCGTAGAGGCGAAGGTCGTCGGTGTGAGTTGGTGACATCGAGCCGGTCTTGAAATCGATGATGACCTTGCCTGCAGTGAGGCCGTCGGCACGGCCGAGTGTGAGATCTGATCGGCCGGAGATCACGATGCGGTGGTCAAGAAGTTCGAGGCGCATGCGAGCCTCGGTAACGGGAGACCATCCGACTTTGACCGGAGGGAAGCACTCGAGAAATGTGGCCACCCGTTCGTTGGCGAATGCTCGAACCTCGGCTCGATCGGTTTCCGAACACGTGCTGAGCCAGTACGAAATGGAATCGTCAGATCGTTCAAGTCGGTCCATGGCCTCGTCAACAAGTTCAAGAGGTATCGGGCGCCGGCGTTGGTGCATGGAGAGCTCGATGGCTTTGTGGGCGATGGTTCCGCGTGCGAGGGGCGGACTCCACTCGAACGGCTTTTCCTTTTCGGCGAGGTAACGACGCTCGCAGCCATGGACCATGGCGAGGTCATGTTTGTTGACGAACATGGGCGAATCGGGACTGATCTCTGAGGCGAGGTCGGAGAGTGCATCTTCGAGGTCGGCACGGAGCGTTGCCTTGAGCGTGGGAGCGAACGATGGACGGTCCTCAGGGGTTGCCCCGAGAAGATCGAGAACCTCCTGTTGGGCAGGATTGAGTGGCGCCTCATCAACAGTCATCGCGCTGAATGGTACGGCGGCGCGCTCGTTGATGGGGACTGTCACACCCTGTTGGCATAGTTGCGGCCATGGAAGCTTCCTCGCTGCGCTTCGCAGCCGCCGCCCGAACTCTCGGCGAAGTGGCGCGCGCCGCTGGGCTCGTGGTGCCGAGCTTCCGCAGCCCACCTCGCTTGGCTGGTGTCGATCGCACGATGAAGAGACAGTCCGATGCCCTCGGAGGCGAGGCAGTGACCGTCGCTGTGCGAATCAAAGGCCGGCCATGGGTATCGGTGTTGGCCGACATGATCGATGGCGTCATCCTGTCGAACTCGCTCTCTGGGTCCACTGCTGGCGCTGCCCGCACCGTTATGTGGGCAGCGGTGGAGGCCGATGCCATGCGGGGCACAGCGCCTCACGAGGGCGGGGGTGTGGCTAGGCAGCGCAACGGTGGCCGTTCTGGTCAGAGTGCCGGGCGGCGAGGCCCACAGCCAGCGGGCCAGCCTCAGACTCGAGTGGCCTGAACTGAGCGGTGAGGTGGCTCCCGTCGGGGCGGTACCGTTGCAGCAGTTCCAGCCCGGATGGCGGAATTGGCAGACGCAGGGGGCTTAAACCCCCCGACTCGCAAGGGTTTACGGGTTCAAGTCCCGTTCCGGGCACAACCTCTTTAATCGGCAATTATTCCGACACGGATATGGATCGCCACGTGATGGCTGATCCGTCGTCGGTTTTGCGGCGACGGGGTAAAAGTGTCACGAGAGCGCAGAGGAACGCCGTTGCTGCCAATGCGCTCACGGGGTAACTCGAAACTCCCCAGAGATTTGACCGTTCCGCATCGATTTGTTTACTGATCAAAACGAGTAGCCCTGTGGAGCTCATGGAGAGGAAAGCGATTAAGGGGAGCCAGTTGCGTCGACGGTTCCGAACCCACCAGACCGGTAGGAGAAGAACTGCACCGATTCCAGTGCACCACACCGCGCCTATGAGAACTCCTGCGATGAGGAGCGTCTTTGCAGGTTGCCCTTCTCCAATTGCGTCGAGTTGACGCTTCTTTCGGTCAGGCCAAAGCGCCAGGATCAACAGGGCGAGCAGTGTGAACAGCCCGAAGGCGGTGATGATTTTAAAGATGCGATCGGGGGCGTACCGCAGATGAACAACACCGCCATCACCTTCGGGAACAACAAACCCCTGCCGCCATCCATCGATCTCGATTGGCGCGAGTTTCGTGCCGTTTAAGGTTGCTTCCCAGCCCTCATTGAACATCTCGTTGACGACCAACAGGCCTTCCGAGCCGGATGCAACGGTGACCGTTCGCTCGTTTGTTCCCCAATGATCGATGGTGAGGTCACGTGGAGTGTCGGAAGGCAGAGCCATTGTGGGGGAGTTGCCAAGCACGATTCGGTTGATTTTTGCGAGCGATGTGCCGCTTGACGCGTTGAGCAACTTGGAACCAGCGGAAAGTGAAACGCTGTCAGATCCGCAAGGAAGGAGATCGAATGGGGTGCCATCGATGAGTGCGCCGGTTGTGGTCGCGATCAAGTAGGAGATCTTGGTGGCGCCAATGGTGACGACAGGGCCAGATCCGCAACCTGCCGTGTACGGCGCAGCTCGATCGATTGGACCCGGATAGAGATCAGCGATTGCCGGAATCTCAATTGATGAGAGGCCGATTTGCTTCGAAGACGTTTTGTCATCGAGTGCGACCGGCGCGTAATTGATTTGGAGCTCGATCAAGCTCGTCGCTAGCGGCGCAAATTCGACTGACCCATCAGCGGCAACTGGTGCGACGCGAGTTTGGTCGCCGGAAGAAATCACGACATCGGTGGGCATAGCGCCAGCTTCACTGCGCACCAACTTCAGCGACGAGAGTATGCGTGGTTTGTTCCATTTCATCGAGATGAGTGAATTTCCGCCGCTGGTGTTGATAGCGGTTCCGCTTCTCCACGCAGTAGTCGCGGATCTATCGACGAGGTTTCGTGGGCTGATGTTTGGATCGTTCTCCCACGTCGAATCAGCGCTGATCGAAAAAGTGGGGGTCGTGCCCAGCCAAGTGAGGAGATTGTAACTTCGTGTCGACGAGGCACTGGCAAGCGCTCGGAACTTGGCGGCTTTAGGCACGGTGAATCCGCGCGAAATCTGCTTTTCGGAATTAAGTGATGACGAAGATGAGATCGGTGGGCGGTTTCTCGTAAAGACCCACGCCGGATCGGGTGCACCGGGACTCGAAAATTCAGTGTTGAGTTGGTCCGGGACGATCAGGCGGGGTGACGCTGGTGCGCCGGGAACATTCAGTTCCCGTATTCCGATCTCGCCAACGGCAACGTATGAACTTCGAGCTATAGACACCTTCACCGAATTCGTTGTTCCTGAAATTACATTGAGTCGCTGTTTGGATTGAATCGGCTGTAGCTGAGTCGTTGCGATACCAGCATCGGTTTGTACGGTTACGTCGATTGGTAATCGTCGTGTGTAGAAGCCGAGATAGAGGGAGATGTCGATCTGATCGAGTTTTGTCGGTTCGGAAAAAACCACATCGACGTAGGGATCAGTTGGGCCCCATTGTTCTGGGCCCTTCACTAAGTAGTGTTGAGGGACCCACCAGGTCGTTGAGTCGCCATCAACGATATTGGCGGGACCATATTCTGGGTTGTTACGACGAAAGACTCCGGCCCCTACGCTCGATGCAGTAACAGAAGAAAATCCTGCCAGTTGTTGCACTGTTCGATCGTTAGCATTCTGTCCTGGTGGAACAATGTCGTCGTTTGGTCCGTGGATGTAACTCTTATTGTTGCGATTGAGGCCGTAAGTAATGGTCGTGGCTTGATTGCCGTCGGTGATGATCCATTGCGAAGGTTGCAATGGCGATGCGATGTGGTCTCGGACGAGAAAGTACGGGCGATCTCCGAAGGTGGTCTTGGGTATAGCAAGGGTGGAAGCAATATCGCCGCTTAGCCAGGTCGCTGATGAGGCGGCGTAGGTGGTCGCAACTGCACCGCCGGGTACAGAATAAATATCAACCTGTTGAAGGTCTCCGTTGCCATAAGCACGATCACCGAACGCAACTGTGAGCGAGAACCCGCTCGCGATCATCGCTCTCCGAATTGTTTCGGGCGATGGAGCGCCGTACTTCTCTGAGCGTTGGTCGTTTGGAACAACTACTGACGTGAATCCTCCGCGTCGCAGATAGTCAACGAGGCCGGTATCGCCGCCTCGTTCGATGACGACCTCTGTTGTGTCGAGGTACTCGATGATTTCGACACCACTAAGCGGAGCCTGACTTCGCGTTGCCCACGTGACATCAGATCCCCATTGAATTGGAATTTGTGCCGTGAAGCCCCAGTCGAAATCAGCACTAGGAATGCCTGGAAGCACCAACGCTCGTCCTGGGGAGTTTTCTGAAAGCCACGAGTTTGCTTCAATCCACGCCGATGGAATCTTGGAAGCCCCAGGGCCATGAGTGAGTGAGTTCGTCCAAAGCGGCCACGATGCAAAGGCGAGCACAACGATTGCGATTGCGGCGAGAAGTCGCTTGAGGAATGCTCGATTGCCGAAAAGATTGAGATCAAGCAGCCCAGCAAGACCGTAAGCAACGCCGAATGCAAGAGGAAGGGCTATCAACCCCTGAAATTTGTAAACGGTTCGGAACGCGTTGAGGGCGCCATCGAGCAAGGCCCGGTACTGCGCATCTTCGGGGTTGCCGAAGAGCCCGCCGAAGCCGCCGCCAACGGCAGCGACCCCTAGTAAGAGACTTGTGAGTAAGAATGTTCGCTCGGGTAAACGGCGTCGAGTCAGGCCAGCGATCCCAGTGGCAGCAACGACCGAAGTCGCGATTATGGGCAATAGCCCCGCGTAGAGCGCGGAACCGGCGGCGTTGGACCCATCCGAGTATTGGGACCACCAGTCAGCCGTTCCTCGCAGTACATCGAATAGAGAGGTTGCGCTTGTCGTTACTTCGACTGATTCGGTGTACTGCAGAACGTCGGGGCCGAATTTTCCAAAGAAAAAAATTCCAGAAATCCACCACAGCGTGGCCATTGGCACGGCCGGAATCCACCAGCGCAGAAGGCTTGCGCGTCGCGGTCCTCGGGTACGGGTGATGAGGTAGAGAAGCGGAAGCGGAAGAATCGCGATCGTGACTGCGGCATTTGCGCCACCGATGAGCGCAATCGCGATCGCTGATTGAGCCGCCCCCTTTCGAACGGAACCAATTTTTGATGAACGTACGAGGGGCAGCAACACCCAAGGCAGTAACACCACTCCCATGGCAGTAGGGGACTGCCCTCCGACCCGCGAGAGGACGATGGGTGAGATCGCATAGGCCAAGCCCGCAGCTAAGCGTGTGGATGGCCGACCGATTTTGAACGCATCAGCGAGGCGAACGAATCCCCACAGTGCAAGTGCAACTATCGAGTAGATGAAGAGTCTTTGGCTGATCCAAGTCGGAATGTGGAGTGCCTTGGTGGCCCCGAACCAAAGGTCGAACGGGAACCAGTAGCCATTTTGTTGAAACTGAAGAGCGCCCATGTCCCAGTAGGGATTCCATAAATCGAATCCGCGCCAAGACATTGTGAACGGATCGAGGATCCGATCGAGTCTTGCGTTGCTAATGATTTCACCGAATCGCTGGAGGAAAGCACCGATGAGGATTGGGAGTGTGGACAGGGCAATCCACAAAGCGGGGGTCTTGTCCGATTCGACGCAATCGTCAGATTGGCCAACGGGGGCCGGAGTGGCTGCGCTGGTCATTGGGAGAGTGAACGTTTCATTGCCTCTTCGCAATGGTCGATTCAAGCAGGGCTTCGAACGACGTCACCGCGTTCTCCCACGTGAAGGTTGCCGAGCGCTCTTTGGCAGCTGCGGCCATGGTCGATCGAACGTCGGGGTTCGTGGCGAGTTCGATCCACGTTGATACAAAGTCGTTCTCGTCAATTGCGAGATAACCGGTGATGCCGTTGTCAACGGAATCACGCACACCGACCACGTCGAAAGCGAGGGTGGGTACTGAGGCAGCCCCAGCTTCGATGATGACGGTTCCCCAACCTTCGTGATGTGCGGGATGGATCAAGAGCCACGCCTGCGAAAGTTCGGTGCGTTTGCGGTCCTCGTCTACCCATCCTGTGAACTCCACGTCAGGTCCGGCAAGCGTTCGGAGGCTGTCGAACTCAGGACCGTCGCCAACGACAACGAGCATTCCGCCGGTGACCGGCCGGACCAGCTCCCACATTTTGAGAGCGAGTTCGACTCGCTTGTGAGGAACCAGTCTGCTGAGCACGACGAATCGTGGATCGAGGGACGGGGACGGATCGATAGGTTCGAAGTTGCTTCCCATCTCAATCGTGGTCACGTGGTCAGATGCAATGCCAAGTTCGGTCAATCCGATCGCCGTCGAGGGTGAGACTGCGACAAACGGTGAACTGCGGTAGACGCGGGGCATAAGCGAGCCTTCAAGCCACCTACCAATTGCCGCGATTGGCTTGGGAAACTGCATGGCCCACTGATCAGTGTGAATGTGGTGAACCAAACCAACGACTGGGTGGCGTTGCCAAAGCGGTGAGAAGTAGGGAATGCCGTTTTCAACATCAACGACGACATCAACATCGCGCCGTCTTCGGAAAAACGAAAATGGAGCTCGAATGTACTGCGAGTAGTTCCCGCCAATTCTGGTGCTTCGGTAATCGTGTGCCGCTGACGGGCCACCATGAAGCAGCTGAACGTCATGGCCCCGCTGGGTGAGCCGGGACGCGAGTTGATCAATGACGAATTCGGATCCACCAGCCTGGGGGTGGGGCGTGTCACGCCACGCGAGAAAAACTATTCGCATGTTTCAGCCGAGGTTCTCATGTTCGTTCTTTTGGGCGAGAGCCACTGGCGTTGGAACGATGGTTCGCGAGGCTAGGTCCTGGATGCGACGTCGGCGGGTGCGGATGCGAAGTGGAATGAGATCGAGAGCGGCGCGAACGGAATCGCGCACGGGCCGGATGGCGGAATAATCGCCCGCTACCCATGTGACGGGTACTTCGGTAATCGAGTATCCGAGAGCAACACCAATCCGAAGGATTTCAGGATCGAATGTGAATCGGTCGTTTTCGGAAAAGGTAAAAATTAATCGAGCAACGTCGCCCCGGAAGGCTTTAAAGCCACACTGCGAGTCTCGAACCTTGAGCCCTGTGCTCAGACGCATGAGCACATTGAATGATCCGCCCATGAGGGACCGCAAGGTATTCGACCTCTTCACTACAGAACCGGCAATGGCCCGCGAGCCGATCACGATGTCGAACGATTTGAGTTGCTCGAGGAAGGCGTCGAGATCATCGAGTGAGGTTGAGAGGTCGGCGTCCATGAACAAGACGGTGTCAGCGGTTGTTCGTGCGATACCAGCGCGGAGCGCTGCACCCTTTCCCAGATTTTTTGGAAGGTGGAGTACCTCGAACCGGTCGTCACCTTTCGTGAGGTGAACGGCTAGGCCAGGAGTGTCGTCGGTGCTGCCATCGTCGACCAGAAAGAATTCGGTTTCGGCGGTCGGGAATTGTCGCGTGAGCTGCTCGATCAAGGTCGGAAGCGCACGAATCTCGTTGTACATCGGAATGACTACGCTTAGCTGTGCCCCCACTTTTGACATGATAGATGATCAAACGGGGGGGGGATTCGCTCATTCCAACGAGGTCCCCTATGGGGGGCTTACTTCAGGTTGGCAGCGGGCTCGCCGTGAGAAGGATCGAGTGGTGGACGAGGGTAAACCGCTCGATGTCGACGATGCTGAATTGACCGGTGATTGCCGATTCCAATTGCTCTGAGGTTCGCGGGTAGTGACCAGCATCGAGTTTCCAAAAAGCACGTGAGATCCAACGATGATTTGTCCAGAGGCCATCGACGAAGATCAACGAACCTTCAGGCTTGAGCACTCGCTTGGCTTCACGAAGAGAGATAGGCCAAATGAAATCATCGAGGTGATGGGAAACGCACTGCATCAACACGACATCGGCACTGTTGTCGGGAAGAGGCAGCGCAGCAGCGTCGCCTACCAAACGCTCGATTGGCTTGTCGGTTGCTTCAACTTCAAGCACTCGAGCGTCGGGGTCAATGCTGTAATAGGTCCATTCGGCGGGCCACATGGCGCGGCTGCGAGCGGTTCCGCCGCCGATGTCGACCACTGTTCCCTCTGGAGTGTCTGCAAAGGTGTGCGCGGCCACGGGGTTCATAATTGCTTCGAGCCGACTCCGACCAAAAAGCCGCGTTTGGAATTCGTTAATCGTGGGATGCGAAACGATTCTTTCAAGGACGGAGCGAAAGGGCATGGGCGGAGATTATCGGTGCGATGAGTTATGGTGTGTCAATAGATATGGGATGAGTTATGGTGTGTCCATAGATATGGGGTGGGCGCTTTAGCGTTTGGGGCAGGATCGGGAATGGCGGAACAAGTGGGGAATCCCCAGCGGGGGCTTGTCTCAAGATCATTGTCAGTCGCCGCAGGCCTTTTGCCGAAAGCAGTGTTTCATCCTGTCGTTGCTTGTTTGCATCTCCGGGCTGAGCCTGAGATGCGCAAAATTGCCCAACGATGCGATCCGTCTGGCACGGCAATCGACGTTGGCACTTGGTACGGACCTTGGACATTCTGGCTTTCGCGTCGGATGCGTGATGTGCAGTCGTTTGAGCCGAACCCCAATGTGGCGGCTGTGCTGCGGCATGGAGTCGCCTCAAATGTGACGGTGCACGAATACGCGGCCTCCGACTCTGAAGGTACGGCCGAACTTATGCTTCAGGATTTAAGAATTGGGTCGGAGGGAACGGGAACGATCGTCCCAAACATTGGAGGCGCAGGTTCGCATTCAGTTCGAACAAAGCGCATCGACGACATGGGATTTACCGACGTTCGATTTATCAAGATCGATGTTGAAGGACACGAGAATGCGGTTATCGACGGAGCGATCGCCACGATTGAGCGCGATTATCCGGTTCTCTATGTCGAACTCGAAGAGCGGATGACCAATATCAACTCGACTCTCACCAAGATGGCCGATCTTGGTTACGAGGCTCGTTTCATGATGGACGATGTTTGGACGTCCACGACGTCGATGGACCTAGCGACATGGCAGCATGAGTTCACCCGAACCCACAAGACTCAGAGCTATCTGGAAACTGTTGTTCACCAAAACGGTTATGTGCACGACGTTGCCTTTGTTCATCCTCAAAGCACTTGGGCGCCGTGGGACTGAATTGGGCCGTGGATTAACCTGTGGCTAGTTGATCAGCGGATCGCGGGGAAGCCCCAGGATGCGCTCGCCAATTTGGTTGCGCTTGATCTCAGAGGTTCCACCGGCGATCGCTAAAGCGCGGTGCATGAGTTGCAACGTGCCACCCATGAATCCTTCGTCCTCGAGGTAAACGCCAGTGGCTCCGGCCAGTTCAAAGAGAATTGCGGCTGCTTCTTCCGCGTTTTCCGACAGTAGAAGTTTGGTGACTGCGCCCTCTGGTCCCGGTTCGCCGCCAGCAACCGCGCGTTGTGCGCTACGCACATTGAGAGTCTCGGCTGCTTGCGATCGGGCAGTGGCGCGGCCGATGCGACCGGCGCCGCCAGAGAGTCGCTCGGGGTTTGCATCGAATGGGGCGAGGAATGACGCCGGAGGGATGACCATCGCTCCATCTCCGCTGCCGATGCTCACGCTTTCGTTGCCGAGCGTGCCACGAGCAACGGTCCAGCCGCCGTCGACGGGGCCGACGACGTCGTCATCGGGAACGAAGACATCGTTGAAGAACACCTCGTTGAATTCGGCGCCTCCGTTGACCATGCGCAGCGGACGAATTTCGACGCCCTCGGCGTGCATGTCGACAACCATGCACGTGATGCCCTGATGCTTCGGGAGGTCGGGATTTGTACGCACTGTGATGAGGCCGAAAGCCGCAAGGTGTGCGCCAGTCGTCCAGACCTTCTGACCGCTCACGAGCCAACCCCCATCGACACGGGTGGCTTTTGTCTTGACGCCCGCAGCATCTGAGCCGGCATCGGGTTCGCTAAACAGCTGACACCAGATCAGTTCCTGGTTGAGTGCGGGCATGATCCAGCGTTCCAGCTGATCGTCGGTGGAGTGCTGCGTGAGTGTGAGGATGACCCACCCAGTGATTTGGTAGCTCGGCCGTTTGAAACCTGCTCGATTGAATTCCTCTTCGATGACGAGCTGTTCAATCGCACTTGCTGCACGACCCCACGGCTTGGGCCAATGAGGAACGGCATAGCCCGAGCCGACGAGCGCTTGAACTTGCTCGGTTCCTTGAAGGTCCTTGACCGCCTCAATTGCTGAACGGGCTTCAGAACGGAATGCTTCGGCTTCTGTCGGAAGTTCCACAGAGCGCACCAACTTCACGCCCTTGCGGAGGAGGGTGGTGATATCGATCGCCGCTTGCTCGGCGTCGATAAGCGCTTCAATCGCAAGTGCGCGTCGCAAGTAGAGGTGCGCGTCGTGTTCCCATGTGAATCCGATACCACCGTGGACCTGAATGTTGAGCTGTGCGTTCCGGTCGCCAGCGTGTGCGGCAGTAGCTGCGGCCATTGCTGCGGCGTAGGAGAACTGTTCTCCACCTGCGGCTGCAGCGCGCGCGGCGTCCCAAACTTCAGCAGTAGCGATTTCTGTTTCAACCAGCATGTTGGCGCAGTGATGCTTCACCGCTTGGAACATGGCTATTGCTCGTCCGAACTGCTGACGTTCGCGTGCATAGCCTGCGGCCATCTCTGTTGTTGCGCGAGCGACGCCAGTTGCTTCAGCGGCGAGGAGGAGTCGCGCGAAGTCGATGAGTGACTGTGCGCCGCCGGGAACGATGATCGCCTCTGCATCGTCGAAGGTGACTTGAGCGCTTCGGCGAGTGAGATCAAGATTTGAGAGAAGGCGAACGTCGACGCCCTTTGTTGCTGCGTCGACGATCGCAAGATCGCTGCCCACGGTGACGACCAACAGATTGGCAAGAGCACCGCTCAAGACCGTTTTTACTGTGCCGGTAACGCGGCTGGATTTCGATGAAAGTGCGTCTCCAAAACCGATACCGGCGACAACTGAACCATCGGCCAGACCCGGAAGCAGCTTGGAGGCGATCTCGGCAGGAGCAGATGCGGAAATGGACGCGCTCGCGATCACTGTTGAGACGAAGGGGCCTGGAGCGATTCCTGCCCCCATCTTTTCGACAACAACAACAAGCTCAGGCATTCCGAATCCAGAACCACCGTGCTCCTCGGGAATGTGAAGACCGAGCCATCCGAGTTCCGCAAGAGCAGACCAGAAAGTCGGCATCGTCTCTGCTGAGGCTTCGAGAAGCTCCCGAGCGGCACCTCGTGAATCGTGCCGCTCGAGAAAGTCAGCGGTGACGTCAGAAAGCGTGCGGTGGTCTTCGGTAATGGCGATCGACATTGAGGTGCTCCAGAACGAGATATGGGACTGCGGCAGCGTATCTACCTAATGGGGGACGCACCCATGCGGAGAGGCAGACCAGAATGGAGTTATGAAGACCGACGCAATCATTCATGGGGATCTGGCCAGCGCTGCGGCCTCAATTCGACAGGCGGAGGACGCTGGATTCGATGGAGCTGTCTCGGTTGAGATCTCACATGACCCATTCTTGCCACTGGCTTTGGGGGCGGCTTCAACTGAACGTATCGACCTCATTACCGGAATCGCAGTGGCATTCGCCAGAAACCCGATGAACGTTGCGGTGCTGGCCAATGACATCAATCGGCTCTCGGGCGGACGCTTCATCGTTGGTTTAGGAAGTCAGATTAAGCCTCACATCACCAAACGATTCTCAATGCCATGGTCGGATCCTGCTGCGCGCATGCGTGAATTCGTTCTCGCTATGCGTGCGATTTGGGATTCGTGGGGAAACGGAACCCCACTGGAGTTTCGTGGTGAGTACTACAAGCACACGCTTATGACGCCAATGTTCAGTCAGGGTTCAAGCGAGGTCGGAAATCCGCGTGTTTTTGTTGCCGCTGTAGGTCCGGCGATGACGGCGTTGCGGGCGAAGTCGCCGACGGGCTCATGGCCCACGGGTTTACGACACCGTCGTATCTGCGAGAGATCACCATGACGAACCTTGCGAAAGGGCTCGACCGATCGAATCGTTCGCGAAGCGACGTTGAAGTGACGATCCCGATCATGTCGGCAGTGGGTCGAGACGAAGTCGAGATCGCTCCCAAGAGGGCGGCGGTTCGTCAGCAACTCGCGTTTTACGGTTCGACGCCCTCGTATCGTGGAGTGCTTGAGCACCACGGATGGGGCGACGTGGGTGATGAACTCAATCGACTGTCGAAGCAGGGCGAATGGGTAGCGATGGCAGATCTCATTACCGACGAGATGCTTGGTGAATTCGCTGTGATTGGCGATCTCGAATCCGTGAGTGCCGAGATCAAACAAAAATTCGGCGGACTCGTGGATCGCGTCCAAATGGGTCTCAGCGATGATCCGTTGAAGATCTGATTCATCCTTCCGCAGTACGCTCGCCTTCTAGGAGACGACGTTGTCACTGCTGGGTTGGGGGATCAAATGAGCGAACGCAATAAATCGCTAGTCGAACAGTTCTTTGTTGCCGGACGCGAGGTCGACCGACTGTCGTTCATGAC
>Ga0114974_10000739_pt1 | contig 26940 bp, 28 predicted proteins | sample S_130206_EF_Meta_FD_87318 | JGI IMG/M metagenome (GOLD analysis project Ga0114974, IMG submission 87318) | Freshwater microbial communities from Lake Simoncouche, Canada to study carbon cycling - S_130206_EF_MetaG | ecosystem: Environmental > Aquatic > Freshwater > Lake | place: Lake... | reverse complement strand
GAACTTGGAGTAAAATATTTTTTAACAACCTGTTGAACTTATTGGTGGAGTTTCTTTTGGAGTGTCTGGTGGTGTTAATGAAGAACGACTATGATTCTTCTCACGACAATCGCTCTCGATACAACATCCTTTACATTTTTGTATGTGTGTATCACGAATAAAATGACCAAGCGCACCTATTATACTTATTATTAAAGCAACTACTGCTACAGTATCCATTTTATATATTCATTTAGATTTTTTATTTTTCTTTTTATCTATACCTTTCATTACAAATAAATCTTTATCTGTTACTTTCCTATCTTTTTTTGGTTTATCATAAAGGTCTGCATCTGGAGCTGATGCTCTAATAACTTTTGGTTTTTTCAAATCCATTTTATAATGAAGAGAGAAATTATTAAATAAATATTATTTCATTATTTTTGACCATAAGGATATGGATGTTTTTTTATTTCTTCTGATTTAATTATTAATCTCTCTTGATTTAATTTCGGAGGGTAAGTTTTATTTACAATCCAAAGTCTTAATATATTATAAACTACTTCTATTCGATAGTTCATAATATTATAAAAGAAAATTAATCTCTCTTGCTTGAAAAAACCATTAATAAATTAGTTGCTCTAAATGCTGATGATAGACCCGTACTTACACGAATATAACGACTAGCGGTTTTAATACCCTTAATAACATAATGAGGGTCTGTTGTTGTTATAGCGTATGAATTAGTATTATCAGGAAACCAAGTTGCTCCATCTATACTATAATCCAATCTAACATTTCCATTTGTAATCCCTGTTCCTAATAACAATACATCAACCAAACTATTCTCTCCAATATAATAAGCAGTTCCTGCAAAATTCACTGCTGATACTGCTTGATTAATAGTAACTGTATTTAATGATGGAGTTAAACTTGTTACAACTGCTCCTTCTTCAATCGGAAGAACTGCTGGTGTTTTTACCCAATCAGCGCCAAACTCTTGCATTACAAAAGCAAAACTATTCGCTGGCGATGTATTATTGGTTGTTTGAAGCGTTCCTAGATAAATACTTTCATTTTGAACATTCGCCAATAATTTATTATCGCTTAAAGCAGAATTAAAAAGTAATTGAATACGATTAATACCTGTAATTTCGGGATGAATATCGACAGGGTCTGTTCCTGTGTAAAGAAGTTTAACTCCACTAATATCCGTATGAGCATTTGAACCAAAAAATAAGGCACTTTTATACCAAATAGCGCTGTCATTTACTCCATTAGGACGGGTATATATCTTAATCCAAGGATTTTGCGCTTGTGCTAAACCTAAAGTTGAGAGATTGTTTACAACGGCATACATACTTGTTAATTCGGATACTTTATAATCTGTTGCAGGTGATGATGAAGCATAACAATACCAATTTATTTTACCAGAATTATTTATATTATTGTATTGCCAACCGCCAGTTACATTTGTTCCTTGAGTTCCATCGGCATAAACAGAAACTGTATTATTAGAAGGTGTAGGATAAAATACATAATTACTGTTTTCACCGGCTACAACTTGTTCAGCAGGAAAGTTTCCAACATTTACACTATCTCTCGATGATTCTAAACTACGGATATTTACATTCTGTGTTAAACTCGATGTTAATGTAGTAATCATGTGACAGAATGTTTGTGTTATTCCATTGTTTGTTAATATCACCCTGAAATATTCTAAACCAACTGCTTGTTGAAATGTTTTATGAATATTAGCAGGTATTGTATATTCTTCCGTTATTAACCAAGTTGCTTTATTATATGATTGTTGAATCGTTAATGTACATTCTGTAGGCACTAATACGCTGACGCTAATCGCTACATGTATTGATGTCGATTCTGGTTGTCCTGTAAAAGTTGCTCCAGCTAATAATGGAAATGTTCTATCATTCGCTTGTGATCTTGGCATTCTATATATTTACTAACTATATTTTTTTATCTTTAATTTATATATATTATGCCAACTCAATTGAAAATTATCGCTGATGATTATTCGCCAAGTCAAGCTTCTGAAGTCGGTATTAGCGCCCCTTTTACTGTGAATTTTCAAGCGCCGATCGTCATTTCTCCAGGTCAAAAAATTGCTATGGATAAATTTATTGCTGTTATTCCTGATATTACCGCCAATTTTGCTTTAGATACTTCTAAATTTACATTATGGTATTCTCTCAATTCGATTAATAATCAATCCGTCGAACTTACTGTCCCTGCTAGAAATTATGAAAATTTATCTGATCTTTTAACTGTTATGACTATTTTATCTAATAATGCTTTTTCTGGTTTTACTATTAATACCGAACCCCAAACTCCTTCGGGTAATTTTTCATTTTATCGCGATCGTGGTTTAAAAATGATTTGTACATCAAGTTCTGGTAAATTTTCAATGGAATATGCGACTTCGCCATTTCCTGCTCTTGTTTTATTACCTACAAATATGACTCCTGATACTGAAAATTATTTTAGTCCAGATGCTGAGGGTTCTTGGTCTTTAATTCAATCTGATAATACCCTTGTTATGACGAAAGGCGGTGGTTGTATGCTTCAATTTCAAATTGATATTCCATCTGCTATAAATGCTCAAGTTGAGGGTTCTTCTTTTTATTGTGGTTTGTCTGATAATGCTGGTTCAATTATTGGTTTTTATCAAAATGATCAAGGTATATTATATTTACGAAATGCTGCTGGTGTTCTTTCTACGCCGTTAAATCTTGGAGATTTTCCTTATGGTTCTACTTGTCAAATATACCAAGAAGGTGGTTATTTCCAATTAAGATGTTTTACAATTGACGGCGAAGGTTTAGAAGTAGAACATTTTAATACTGCTGGAGCATTATCTCAAAGTTTAGGTAGTATTAATTACAATACTAATTATGAGTTTAGAGCATCTGGTTCTAAAACAGATATTATTACTCAATATCCTGCTATTAATGAAGTTGTGAATATGACTAAAGATGTTGCTTATGGTGCTACGCAAGATGAATTTGTTAGAACTGTTGCTGTTGATTTTTCACAATCTGGTGGTCTACGCGCTGGATTGGGCGTAACTGATGGTCTTCTATTATTTACACCTCAAAATTCCGATTTCGGTTCTTATTTAGGTTCTTCCGCTATGAATCTTTCTAAAATTAATTCTTCATTTGATTTAGCATTAGAAATATTAGATATTCCTCTTCTAACTTTTCAGGGTAATTCTAGTCGAAATCAATTAGGCACTCGACAAAATGTTATTTGCTATTTTCGTCCACAACTTTCAAATGTCGGAACAAATACTTATATTTATGATTCTCCTGCTTACCAATGGTTAGATATTGCCATCTCTTACCCTGTCAATTTATCGTCTCTTTCATTTCGTGTTTATAATCCTAGTAATGGACTGAATTTAATTGCTTCTAATTTAACTTTTAATTTGATAATTAACGATAAAGAATATTAAAATCTCTCATTATTACATGCCGTATAACATTAAAAAAGTTGTTGGTGGATTTCGTGTTACAAATAAGGAAACTGGTAAGCTTTATGCTTCTCATACCAAAGATCCTAAAAAATTAATCGCTGCGATCGAAATTAATAAACTAAAAAATAATGGTGGCATCAAACATTAATATATATTTTTATTAATATATATAAATGGCATACAACGCTTTATCAACAGCACGGCAAGACTTTAATTCATTCGGCAGTTCGCTCGCAGCAATTCAACAAAACGCGCAAGATGATGCCAATTCTAATTTGCAGACATCTGAACTTTATCAACAAGCAGCTCAACAATTAAAATTAGAAGGACCGCAAGCATTAGCATTTGGTGGTATGCAGGCAATTCAACAAACTACCGATTTATATGAACGACTTAAAACTGTTAGTCAAAAAATTAAAGAATTACCTTCTACATTAACTAATATAGGAACTAAAACTGTTGGAAAATTAAGCGATAGAGCACAGCAGGCAAAAGATATTTATGATACTGCTAAATCGAAATTAAGTGGTAGTTTAGCAGATGTACAGGCACACGCTTCTTCAGTTGGCGACCAAGCTAAAGGTATTTTTAAAGGCGCAACTAAAGATCTTCAAGATTCTGCTAATTTAGATGAATTAAAAACTAATTTTACAAATTTAAAAACTGATTTAACTGGTCGATTAGCAAAAGCAAATGATATTATAGATCAGAATGTTAAACAATATTCTGGTTTAGCAGACCAAGCAAAATCTCAAATTGGAGAGATTCAAGGTAAATTAGATGCTTTAAGATCTTCCGCGACTGGCGATTTATCTGGTTTAGCGAAACAACAATTTGATGCTTTATCCGCCAAATTACCCGATTTACAAGGACAAGTTGATAAAGCAAATGCTTTTATTTCAAAAGCAAACGAAACTCGCGATACTTACGCCAAATCAGTTTCTGATAGAATTACACAACAAGGTGAAAAAGCAAAAGCACAGTTTAGTGAAATTAGTAGCAAACTTTCTCCAACTGAATTACAATCACAATTAGGTGCTGTTTTACCTTCCGTTACTGTTCCAGAAGTTGGTTTGCCTCGAATAAATCCTTCTGAACTTTTACCGTCTGCTTCTGAATCAGGTCAAGGATTTTTTACTCGTATTGGTGAGTATGTTCGGAGTAAAACTTCAAATACTTTACAACCCGCACTTAATGTTCAAGAAAATATACAAAATTTAGATCCTGAACTGATGGGTCCTGGTGGTCGTGGATTTATCAGTAATGCTAATGAACGCATTACTGCTTTTACTTCTGATGAAATGCGAAATTTATCGTCTGCCGAAGCGTTTGCTAGAGTTTCTCAAATGCCTACAATTGAACCTGATATATTACCATCTAGTCTTCCTTTCGCGGATGATCTCCGACAAGCAACCTCTGGATTAGGTGATATTGCTGGTAGGGGTTTAGGGGTTCTTAGTGATGTTGCTGGTCTTGCTGGTGGTGTTTCTGCCGTCAAAGATGCCGCTAGTGGTCAATTTAATCCTGGTGATGCTGCTAATGCTTTTTTCGGTTTAGAAGCAGGTAAAAGTTTAGGTGAATCTGCTATTGGTGGTTTAAAATCTGCCGCCACTAGTTTAGGTGAACAATTAAGTGGTGCGGGAGGAAAAGTTATTACTTCTTTAAGTCAAACTGCTGATCAAGGACTTAACGCTGCAAAGGGTGCTATTACTGGCGCAAAAGATTTAGTCAGCGGTGCTGTTAAAACTGGTTCTGAAAGTGTTTCTGCTGGTTTAGATGTTGCTAAAGGCGCTGCAAGTGATGTTGCCGAAGGTGTAGCAGAAGCAGGTACTGCCGTTATTCCGATTGTGGGCGAAGTCGCTGGTATTGGTTTAGCAGGCTACCAGATTTATGAAGGTTTTAAAGACTTGTTTACGCATCCTACCGCGCCTACACCTATTTCTGTACCCACTGTCGCCAATATAAGTCAAGGATTTCAAAGTGGCGTGTAATATAATATATTTTATTTATTTCAATTTTTTATATAAATGAAATATATAAATGGCTATGAATATCTCTCGTCAAATCAAACTTCGGAGTGTCGAACAAGCAATCTTTAAACCCTCATACAACAGGTTGAATTTTATGGTTCAACCCGATGGTTTGTCTACAGATCTATCGCAATCTTATCTTTCGATGCGTGTTTATTTAACAAAAGCAATTACTGGAGAAAGAATTACAAGAGATGAAATGTTGGCTTTAATTTCTGAAAATTTGTGTGTTTCTTTTGGAAATAACGACCAGTCTTATTCGCCTGCCTGTATGATTCGTATTGCCCGTCTTTTTTCTGGTAGAAATAACGAACTTTTAGAGGAAGTCAATTTCTGTAATGTTTTGACTCAAACAATAATGCATCAGTTGTGTTCAGATTTTGAAACCATCGAAGCATCTAACTTGCTTACTGGTTCTTCTTCCCAGATTGGTCACGGTTCTTCTTTACCTGCTACTTTGACTGCTTTTCTTCAAAACCCTACAACGGTTCATATTTTTCTTCGTGATCTCTTTGGTGTATGCCGTCATTCCAATTTTGAATTGGCAGTTACGGATGGTCTTCAGATTACGCTCGAATTGGAGGATCGTCAAAATCTTTTTAAGATTACAACTTTAGGTGATTTTCAGCAGATTAATGTTCCTGATGTTAGTGGTAATACTGTTGGGTCTGTTCTTCCAGAGCGATTTGTGAATCCTATTGGTCTTGGTTATTTACAATCTACTAACACAATGTCTACTTCTTGTATTCCTCGTGATCAATTTGATGCGCCATCTAGTGATTTGTTTTTGGATGCTTCGGGCAATTATATGATCCAGTACCCGAAAGAAGGGTTTGAATATCCCGCTGATATTTACTTTCTTCAACCCGTTAAAGGCGCTCTTATAGATGAAGTTTTATTCAATACTGGTATTACTTATACTCCTGACCAGTTGACTGCTTTAGGTTTTGTGGTCGGCGCTTATGTGAAACTTCGTTATGAAATTAGCAGTTCTTTTGCTGGTTCAAGCGGTATTGAACCTAAAGCATTTTATTATATGGCGGCGATTAGTGCTGTTGCTGATACTGGTATTACTTTTGGCGGTTCGTTTCAGTTATGGTATGATGATATTGCTGGACGAACCGTTGATGATGTTGTTACTTTTATGGGTTTAGAAGTATTGTATCCCGACGAAGTTGTTGCCCTTGGTGTTACTGCTTCTCAATCTGCTATTCAAACTCAACTCGCATCTAATACGCTTGTCTTTCCTGTTGCTGATATGGTTGGGTTGAGAAATCTTGGTGTATTGGACGCTGATTCTCGTCCTACAGGAGTTACTTTTGATTTAGGTGTTCAAATGTTTTCGGTTACACCTACCGCTATTGCTGGTGCGCATATTCTTCCCGATCTTATTACAAATCAAAGTTCATCTGCTGTTCGCAAGGTTTATTCTAACCAGATTACCAAACTCCCCGCGCAGGGCGAAAAATGTCGCGTTCTTAATGTTGTTCTAGATGCTTCTGGTAATGGTACTGTTACATTTAGTTCGTGGGGTTGCGAAGGACGCACTTCTATTCAAGCAGAAACCTTTTTACCTACTGGGGTGCTTGCTAGTCCTTTTGGATTTGATGCCGCAACAGAGGCGAATTTCTTTATCTGGAATGTTCAGAACCACGCCCGCGCTCCTAACAATGTTGATTTGTCTGGAAATCCTGTCCCGCACTTTTGGAATAATCTTTCGTATGAAATCGATAAATTTGAATTGGTTTTGATTCAATCGTCGATTGATCCCAAGAACCGAATGCCTTCGCCGTTTGTTTATTCTACTTGGAAACTTGAAACCGCAAATGTAGAAGTTGAACAGCAAACTTGGGCGCGACAATTTATTTTAGAGCAGGGTGTCTATAATTGCTGGACTCTGACTCCAAATTGGAATACGAAAGAAGATGATAAGGGTTCTATGATTTCTACCCGTCGTGGTATTTCGCATTTTCGTCTGCTTGTGAACAATATAGCACAGACTAACCGTGATATTTATCTCCAAGATTTTCGATCGGATTATCCTTCGTCGCTTTATTTAGACCGATTGAATGATACATTTAGCAATTCCGATTACATCTTGCGCTCACCCGTTGGTATTAAGGGTGTTCAGGAAACTGCTGACCCTGTTACGGTTCTTCCTCTTAAGATTTATCACGCCGTCAGCGAATCTGCTTATGTTATGGGCGGACCTGGTGGTGCTACTGTCCAACTTAATTTGTATGGTGACCCTTCGATGGACCGCAAAATTAAACCTGGATTAGTCTTCTTTTTCAAGCAACTCCTTAAAACTCTTTAAAAATTAATAAAAAGTATTTGAATATTTTTTATTAAGCATTATATATAAGAGAAATGGATAAATTAAGTAAAGAAGAATTATTAGCACTTATTAATAATAAACCGAAAAAAGAACGCAAGAAACCCGATTTAAGCGAAGAGAAAAAATTAGCAATGTTAGAAAGATTAGCAGATATGAGAGAAACGGTAAAAAAAAATAGAGAAGCTAAAAAAACTATTATTGATCCTATTGTTAAGGAGAAAGAAATTGATGCTATTTTCGAAAAGAAATATGGAACTAAATTCGATAAAATGACTGAACTTTTAACCGATTTAAATGAAAATACAAAAGAAACTCTAAAAATTAAAAAAGAAAAATTAGCAAAAAAAGCAGAAGAAAAAAAGATTGAACCTGTTGTTTTAGAAGTCAAAGAAAAACCTGTTGATGTTTTATTTGATGAACCTGTAGCAAAACCTGCCCCTGTTGTTCGTCCTGCTTTTCCAACAATGCCTACTCCTATGAATCCGAATGTTCACCGAAAGGGAAATACCAGATTTTAAATCTCTCATTTTATAAATTTTTAATATCTATTTACTTTATATAATGACTTATTACAACGCCGTCAAACCGTTGAACATCAAACCTCTATATTCTGCGAACGACATTGTGGATTTTACGCTCAAACTCCGTCCTGGTCGCGCCATAAAAGCTGGATCTTTGAGGGTGTCTGGGTGGCTTAACATCCAAAAACAAGCGCCTGGTTCTACTGATTGGGTCCCTTGCACTAAAGAGGATTCCGTTTTTGTTTCTCCTTATGCTGGTGTTCATTCTTTCTTTAGGAATTCGGCATGTAGCTGTAATGATCGCACCCTTGAACAAAACTCTATGTATCCCCGATGGGCATCGATGGTCAAACAATCCAAACTCACTTTAGAAGGCATTAATACTTCGTCGATGGCAACCCTCGAACTTTGTGGAACACAAAATAATGTATCGCTTCTTGGTTCGGAAGTTGCTCAAAATACTGTCACCTTGCCTGGTGTTGTTGGCGAAGTTCTTTCTATTCCTTTTAGTTTTCATCCTGAAATCGCTTTGAATAAATGTTCATCAGATTTAGGACAAAGTCGTTTTCCACAAATGAAAATCCTTTTTAATTTGTGTTCGGCGATTGAAGCGCTTTATTCTACTGCTACATCTGCTTATATTGCCGCAAATATTGCCGCTTTGCAGTATTCTTTCTTGGATCTTCAGCTTGGTTGGTATGAAACTGTAGAAGTGCCTTCACAAGATCCTGTGACTTTTCAGACAGTCAGTTTGATTACCCAAACGCTTATTTCTAGCAATGCGACATTCGCCGTTAATTCGCCTACGCTTTATGATGCTATTTCTATGTCTTTTATCAAACAGGCGCATCGTAATCGTCTTAATTTCGACAATTATGCTTGTGAATATGTACCTGGTATTGAAAATATCGGTTCTCGGGTTGAGGCAACTGTTAGTGGTAATGATCAACCGATCCGTTTTCCTATTCAAACTTATTCCGAACTTGCTCTCAATTATTTTAAGAGTATGGGTGGTGATATTAAGAACAGCATAATGAATACTTACACTTCGCAAAATGGTTGTTGGGGTATTGGGTATAGGTTCACAACTGGTATTAACGATAGATTAAGCGTAAATCTTATTCTTAATGGTTTGAGTAATGATCAGAACCCTTCTTCGCATCCATCTGACTGCTTTATATATGTATCAGGATTTGCTTCTGTTTAATTTTTCATTTTATAAATTTTAATATCTATTTAGTTTATATAATGTCTCAAGGCTTAGATTCAAGAACCCTTCTTTTAGATCCCGCTTCTTCATCCGATGAACGCAGTTTTTTTCGTATCCCCGCTGGTCTTAAATTTTATGCCAACAAGGTTCGTCTTCTCAACTTCAATCTGCTGAACCAAAATTCGCAGCCCATTTTTTTTGGACCTCGTGGAATCTACCAAATTGTGAAAAAGATTTCTTTTCTCTCACAAGCGGGTTCTGAAATAGATTTCCTTTCCAATATGGATATTTTAGCGATTAAGATGCTTCATTTAGCAAATTCATCGCAGTATTCGCTTGCTCGTGAATTAATGCAGAATATGTGTGTGAGTGTGACTGCGCCTTCGATGTCGCAATTGGAACTCACTGAAGCACAAGGAAAAGCAGATGGTACTAAAATCCAAGCATATATCGATTTGACTTTTGCTTTAGGATTTCTTCGTGCTTCGCGTTTGCTAGATAAAGGATATACCATCAGCATTGAGTGGGAAACCGATGAGCGTGTCCACGGTATTCCAGGTGGTTACTCTTTTAGCACTTATCCCGCTCTTGCCCTTGATGAATGCTTGACTGGTGAACCTGCTGATTCTGCTACAAGTGTTGCTTATACAACGATTATCTCTGATCGTCTTTATATTAATCCTACCGCCGCATCTGATGGAAATATTAATCAGACGCAAGTCAGGTTGAATAGTTTTTATAATCAAAATATTCAAAATTTTTTCTATTATTTAGATTATGATTGTAAAACTAATTCGGCTTATAATCCTTACCATTTAGCACGATCTGCCCCACAGGAAGAAATATCTTTAGTCGTGGATGGCAGGAAAATTCTCATGTACAAGGGCATTGATACGAATGCGCGCAAGGGGGCGATGTTAATGGACCATTCTGGTGAATTTTGTTTGCCTGGCGTTGCCCCTTACTATTGGGGTGTAGGGGGAACTTTGCCTTTAGCAACTGATCCTTCTGGTGTTTCTGGCGAATGGGGTTTGGTTAATCCTAATACCAAAGTTATTATGAATGGTGTTTATTCTTACGGATGCATTCGACTCGATCAATTTATTCAGATCGATCTGGCAGTTTATTACAATTATTTAGTCACAGGCACTCCTACGATCGACCAACCCGCTTATTTGAATACGATGGCGGAAGTCTTAAGATCGTATAATACGCAAACCGATATGGTGTCTTATGTTATGCAACAACCTGGCGTTGTAAACACAATGTAATTTATATATACTTAATAAAAATATACTTGTATATATAAATGGCAAAACCCGAACCTTTACCTCAATCTGTTATATTAGGATGTAACACTTGGAATTGTGCTTCTAAAATTTCAAATGCTAATTGGGAAACAAAATTAAATGAACAAGTTAATGTGAATCAAGGCGATTCTATCGGCGTGAAAGCAAGTTTTATCGATACAAGAGGAACTGCTTCTGGTAATATTGTGATTTTGAAAGATACTGAAATATCTTTAGAATACTATTTTTATTGGATTCATAATTTTAATGCTTGTGATATATCTGGAGTTACTTCGGGTCTGCCTACGCCTCCTGATGCTTCAAATAATTTAACTCAACAAGTTTTAGTTGGGAGAGATATACTAGATTTATATTATGATAGTCCTGGTGGTGGAGATTTGAATGTTCCATCTTACTATACCTATAGCAGCGGAACTGGTATTAACGACGCTGATGGTCTGCCTTATATAGTATATCAAAGCACTCCTGATTTTCCCGTGCCTCCTGTTGTTGGACCTAGCGAAGATGCCTTGAATATTGTTGTTGGTCAAGCCTATTTAGTTACAACGGTGGGTTTAACAATCAATTGGGAATATGCTAATGTCGAAGGCGCAAATTATAATCAAATGCCCGCTGGTTGGAATTTCACGACTGATTATTTTGAGGCAGACTTTAATCCTTGGTTTAATGTGCCTTCTGGACAATTTATTCCTGCCGCCTTAGCAGCACCCCTACCTTACATTACTTATATTATTACAACCGTAGGTGATACAGATTGGATTGGAATAGATCCTGGTTTAGCAAGTAATGAAATTTCTGCTTTGAATATGGTGAATGGTGGACGCTATATTATTGCCTCCGTCAATCCTACTTGGGATTTTACCTATTGGGGCGCTGGTTCAAATACTGTGGGAGATGTTTTTACTGCCACTATCCCGCCCGTTTTGCCTGTAGCATTTCCATTCACCATTACTAACGCTACTTTTCTAGCAAATGCTGCAACTTGGTTTATCCCTAATAGCGGTCCTATGTTTGGTGATGACCCCTTGGATACTTTTAATGTCGTTATTGGTATTGACGCAGAAAATAATATGGTTCTGAATTCTGTTTCAGGTACAGGGTCTTGGTTGGCGCCTGACTCTGGCGGTTCTGCTGCGGGTGGTTGGGCTATTCCTAATTCCTTTTTTGGATTTTCTATAATAGGCACGCCGCTTGCTAATCAACCATCAGGAGAAACAGTAATTAACAATATTACTTCTACAACCAGCGGACTTTCCGTCACACAATTACACGAGGGCGCAACTTATACTGTTTTAACAACGGGTGAATTGGACGGTTCTAATCCAATATTTACTTGGAATTTGGTTGGGAATTTTCTTACTGCTACTACGGCAAGTATGACTGTTGGCGAAATTTATCAAGTCGTTTTTCCGCAAACTACCACTTTAATTCTTGATGCGACAAATAACGGTCTAATCAGCGAAATTTTTACGGCAAGCGTCGCATCCATTGCACCCGCTAATCCGCAAGAATATAATACTTCCACGACGATTGCTGTTGATTGTACATTAGAGAATGAACAGGGTATTCAATATATGGATTATTTAATTCAAGTCCCGCAGTATAGATGCACTATTTTCATTAATCCAAATTATACAACAGGACTTTATGAGTATATCCCTTATAATACAAGTGAATTGGGGTCAGGCAGTTCAAGTGGTTCGCCGTTTAGTGAATTACCGTTAGACAATCCTGTTAGTTCTAATGTTTTGACATTAACTATTCTCCCTAATCCTCAAAGTGCGAATACGAATGCTATTACTTTTATATCTACTCTTGCTTCTGGCGGTTTTGATGAGGGAAATGTTTATACGATGGTCTCTAATGACTTTATTCCACCCGCACAGAATTTAATTGTTTTTTCGGGCGTAGGGCAAACTTTCACAGCAACAGGACCGTATCTGGGAGACAATGCTACTGCAACGGTAGAGGGTTATACGCTTGCGACCGCGGATATTACTGGTACTGGTTATACGCCTCCATTGATAGATACATCGGTTATTGAGGTCGGCACTATCGTTCACGCCATCAATCCCGACCCTGCTCCAACTACTAGCACTGGACTTGCGAATGTATCTGCCTACCAAGAAGGAAGCAATACTCCATTTGAATATGATGGATATGTTGCACCATATACGCCTCCTACGACAAGGATTGATGTGCGTCCCCTCAAGAAAAAGTGGAAGATGAATTTAAAAGCAGGTTCATACGATCCAAATAATCTGGCAGAATTAATAACGCGTAATATGACTCGACAAAGAGTTAAAAGGGTTAATCAAGTTCAAGGCGGACCTTTCGGTACTCAATCTACGCTGACCGTGCCTACTGATAATATATGGAATATTGGTAAAGACGGAAGCGCAAATGAATGGGCATCGCCATTAGGACCCGGACAAAATACTTTTTATGATTCGAAAAATCCGAATGTTTACGCTTATCCAAGCGAAACTGATTATAATATCTCTCCCGATCAAGATGATATGCCTTTTATTTTTGTTCCCTCAATGAATGGAAGTATATTAAATAGTAATAATACTGCTACTGACTATATTTATGCTACAATTCCTCATCCGAATGCCAACGGGTTAAATAATTTGCCCGCTCCTACTTATTATATTAATCTCGTGCCTTTAATCAGCGATGTGCGTTCTGTTTCACCTACCATTCCTTCTACAGTTCAAGCTGATGGTTATTATAGCGTTCTCCCTTTTTATTCGCAAAACGGCACTACTGATACGAATGGGGTTATTACAGGAAATTCGGGTATATTTCCATTAGCATTTGGCGCTACGCAAACATCTCTCATTTATAATAATGAAAATAATGGTTTATTCTCTTTTAATTATCTTCACAGTCCTATGCTTGCTTTTCTTTCCACAAATACAAATGATCTAACCGAAGTGACTGCTCACATGTATACGACCGCTCAAAAAACCACGACTATGACAGCAACAAATTTCTTTAGTACTTTGGTCGATAAAAATAGTGGAATACTTTTGAATAAAATGGAGCCGCAGAGTTTTTGGAGTCAGTTGGGATTTGATGTTCCTTCATTAACCATCGATTTGGATAATCCGAATAAAATTGGTTTTCAAATGACCTTGAATGAATTTAATTCAAAAACTACTGGAGGATTTTGCGGAGCAAGTAACATCTTCAATCAAAATTTTCACGCCGTCGGAAGCGCTATGCAACCATCTGTACCTGATACTGAACTTGTTTTTCTTACCGCAACGCCTGCCGCTGAACAAACAAGTATTATTGATGCTTTAGAACCTAATTTAACTATTGGTAAAATTTATACTATTTATAATCTTGGAAAATTTGCTGATTTTTATGGGTCATATCCTCGAATCAATTGGTTAGAAGTTGGCGGTTTAAATCCTGCCTCTACGGGTCAAACTTTTACCGCTATTTCAACTGGTTTTACGCCATTGCCTTCTGGTTTTAATTGGTCAACTCTTCCTACGGTTCTCGAAGCAGGAGTTGCGGTTGCTACAACTACACAGTTACAAAATAATTATTTTACGGTTCAAACAACCAATCCTCTTAACGCAGTTCGAATACCAACTGTGCGCGATCAAACTGGTCATTTTTTAATTGAAATTACTGGATTCAACTCTATTTATCTAGACGAAAAAAACAAGCGGGAAATTAAATCTATTGTGTCGTCTTATTTCGTTTCTCAAGGGTCATTTGTAGCGCAGGTTTTTCCAGAGTCCTATAATTATTATCATGTTGGCGCGCCTATTTCTCTTTCTAATTTAAAAATTAGAATACTTGATCCGTACACAATGGAAGAAGCAGTCATCGGTCCGAATAGCAGTGTGTACATTCAAATAAATAAAATGCTTTCTGATATTGCTATTGCACAGGTTGCTAATTAGAATACTTATTAATATGAGAGCATATATAGTCTTATATTAATTATTTTATATTAATTGCGGTGTCTTGTTCTAATTTTAAAAGAGCTAATCCTTCCGCTCGAATTAATTTCATTATTTCTAAATTTACTAAGATCCTTTGCATCGAACACGGTCTGTCTTTTTTCAAGTGACGCATCATTGTACCTTGATGTCTCGTCTCATAATCGCAGTTCTCACATACATAAATCGGCATTTGTATTAAGTAAATATAATAATTTTTGATGGAGCGATTCCTGTGTTTTTACAGTGCGCAGCCCTTTTTGGAGAATAGTAAAAATGAATAAAAATCCATAAAAATAGGATTAGGAGGGGTTTAGGAGGGGTTTAGGAGGGGTAGGAGGGTTAGGAGGGGTTTAGGAGGGTTAGGAGGGTTTCTAACAATTTTTTGGTTTTAGATATTAAATATATAAAAATATATATGTAATATAGAAAGTTATAGGAATCCCCCCTAACCCTCCTAAACCCCTCCTAACCCTCCTAAACCCCTCCTAACCCTCCTAATTATATTTGAGTTAATTTATAACTTTAATATAATTATTCATCCTCAATTTCCTGTTTCAAAGAAATACCTTCATATCCTTGTGGTTGATATTTTTTAACTTTTCCGTTTTCATCTTTTAATTCATGACCCCATTCATCTAATTTTGAAATTGACGCGCCTTTTTTCTGAATAAATCCACGGGCTTTTAAAAAGTCACCGAATTTTCTATCATTTAGTTTTGCTGGTTCTAATATCTTTTTAATATCAGCAGTACTAACCCAACCCTTTTCATCTTTAATAAAAGCATTGTTAAAAAGTTTAACTGGATTAGATGAATCAGAATTTTTATTTACCATTAACATTTCTGCTTGACTTGTTTCGTTCATTTTTGAAAATTCAATTGGTTCGTCTGTAAAGGCTTCAAATATTAAATACAAATAAATATCACGCCATTTTGTATTTGTTTTTATTTTATCTTTTAATTTTGAATCCTTTTCACGATAAAGAATTGTATCTTCATCAAGCATAGCTGTTTCAACAAATTTATAAGGCATCTCAAATAAAATCATATTTTCCAAGGCATCGGCTGGATTAGATTTTGGAATTTCATTCAAAGACATAAATGTAGTTGCATTAAATTTAACACCTATTTCATCGCTGTAATGACCGCGTGCGTTAAATGTATCACCACCCGAACAAATAACTTTTTTTAATTCATTACCATCTATAGGTAGATCAACCTTTCCTGCGATATTCGCAATTTCATTTGTAAATCCAATGCGTTTAATATGAGCGTGTGAAGTTAAAACCCAGCGCCGATCACTAGCATCGGCTTTATAATTTGTTTTGCTCATAGGTACATCATAAATACAACAATATTCACCGAATGAAGCCATAGCTTGTTCTTGCAAAATACCCTTGCCTGAATTGCGAAGACCTTTCATTACATAAAATTTTTTGTCTTCAATATAACCTGCTAATCCACGAGCCATAGCTTGTAAATATAAATTAACATCATCATCATTAGCAAACATATTTAAAACGGATTTTTTAAAATTATTAATTTCATCTTGAGTAAAATCAAAAGTAGGAGCATTTCTTTTAATATAAACCAATGGAATAACATCAGTAATAGGAAACCAAGCTTTTTCATTAAAATCCCAATATTTATCTTGAAAATATAATTTTCCTTTTGTTTGTAAATTAATATTATCAATAAAATTATCATTGATTGGAAATAATGAATTATATGAACATATTGTTTTAAAAATATTACTACAGCCAGTAGCATTTGAACTATAGGGTTTTTCATTTTCACCAACCTTTTTAGTGAAACGACTTTTCATAATAAGTTCTTTAACATATTCTTCGCCACGCGACCAAGAATTAGAATCAGGCATATTTACATACCAAGTATCGCCACATTTTCTAATAGATTCACCATATTTTTCTTTCAATAAATCACAAGCATGTAAATCATCGACAATACAGTTACTAGATGATTTTTTTTCTTCTGGTTTTGATTGTTGAACCGATAATAATAACATTTCTTTACCAATTTTTTTAATTTCATCATCTTTCTGTTTACACCATAATTTATATTTTTTTGGGTTGACTCTTTTGGCTATTCCTTCAAGATTGAACATAGGAGTTTTTTCAGTAATATTTAAACTTTCCCAGGTTTCGTCGGCTGTATCTTTTCCTTTTCCTTCGCGTAGCGCACAATATTTAATAAATAAATCTTTGTTATAATTATTACTTTTCAAAGTAAATCCAATTGAAAGACGATCTGGTCTTGAAATTATTTTTTGTTTCTTTTCATTGTAACCATTACCAAGATAATTAAATAATAAATCAATATAGGGATCATTCTCTTGATTGTCTTCAGGAGTTGGGCTAGGTGGTGGAGTTAATATATCAGGAATTTTTTTTTCCAATTTATCTTTCATTCCGATAAAATCTGCTATAACATTTTGTTTTGTTGTATATTCTATCCAGTTGCTGTAACGAGCAGATAATTTCAAAATATTTTTTTCAGTTGAAAAGGATTCAATTGGATTAGATTTTAAATCTCTACTATCATAATCGAGTACATAATGATATTTTATTATGTATGGAAGATGATTGGGTTTTCTTGATCCATACATTTGCCAATTCACGCAACCTTTTGTAACTCCAAAATCAAAAACATCTTCCCAAGTATTTGTAATTGGAAGATCACTCCAAATATTTTCAATTTCATTTATTATTTTCTCTCTTAACATAACTTGGAGGGCTTTGTGCATTTTAATTCCAAAAATAATATGAAGTCCATCTTTAGTTTTATCTTCCAAAATATTAACTTCTGATTTTTCTAAAACAAATATTTCAAATTTACCAAACAAAGCAACAAGTTCATTAATTTTATCAGCATAAAGCATTATTAAATCAATAACATAATCTTCATTGTGTTGTTTATCCTTTATGGTTGTATCATATTTTAAATCAATATCAATTAATAAAGGACCGTTTTCTATGAGTTGCTTTTCAGTAAGGAATTCTTTTTTCCCCTGAAGAAAAACGGCATCAAAATATTTCTTCATAAAATTTTCCCAATCAGAAGCAGGAATCTGATATTTACCACCATATATATTTGAAGTTTTATCACCTATTCTGGTGTGAGTTACTACAGCGTTTTTATCTTCTTTCGGAATGCTAAAGGAATTCAATAAATCGTTGAAGTTAGTGATCGTCATTTTATATACTACAATATTATAATTTTAAGTTATTATTCCTTAATGTTTATAATTCCCGAATTCTTAAATAATTAAATATAATAACTTAAAATTATATTATTTAGGAGTATATATAGAGAAATGGAAGTAACTGAAGAAAATGTCGAAGAACTAATGAAAAATGTCTGTGATAAATATTTGCCTGAACAAGTTTTAATATCTCAATTTGGGGTATGTTTAAAAATAAATAAACAATATCATGATATGGATTTTAATTCAGAAAGACATAATTCTGTTGAAACATTAAATAAATTAATTAAAGAAATACCTAAATATTTTCAAAAACATAGTTCTTTAGGAAAAAAATATTGGAATACAAGTAGTAGTTATGGTTGTAAACACCAATTAGCGAGTGAAATTAAAAATGATTATGCTAATACTTACAGCACAAACGGGCAGTTTATTTTTGCTGTGTTATTATTGGGTTATGAAATGAAACCAATAGAATTACATAAAATTAGTCGCTCAATAAAAAGAAACGAAGATGGAAAATATTTATATGATATAAATCCTAATGTAACATTTAATTGTTCATTTCGTGATCTAAGTAAAGTAGTTTGTCCTTGTGGATTACAATACACAAAACAAGCGAAAAAACAACATGAAAGAAGTAAAACTCATAATTTGATTATGAAAGCCAAAGAAGAACTTTAGGAATATTACTTAAGAAAAACTATTTAAATATTGCTTAATGAATTATATTAATATCTAAACAATTAATATAATGCCACCGAAAGAAAAGAAAACCGCAGACAAAAAAGCCTATCAAGCTGAGTACCGAAAGACCCACCCAAAAAATAAAGAAGAACAAGCTTCATATATGAAGAAATATATAGCTGATTCTGTAGATATAGAATGTCCCATTTGTAAAGCGGCGGGACTTTCTGGGAAATATAAGTCCTATAACAAATATAAACACGAGCAAAGCAAAAAGCACCAAGAAGCAGAAAAAATCTTAAAAGCGAAAGCAGAATTAAAAAAACGAGAAGAAGAAGAAGCGGAATTACAAAAGAAAGCTTTAGAAGAAGCAGATAAAAAGCGTAACAAAGCAACCAAACCCGTTAAAAAAAAGTTGAAGATTGTAGAAGAGAAACCCAAAGAAGAGGCGAAAAAAGAAGAAAAGAAACCAGAAAAAAAAGAAGAAAAGAAACCGAAAGCATTAGTAGATTATGATAGTTCTTCTGATGAAGAAAAAGAAGAAGAAAAGTTAGAAGATACAGTATTTTATTTTCAATCGAAAGTAATAAATTCGGAAGAAGTCGCCAAGTATATCCAAGAGCATCACGAAAGCAGTGCGAATCCTGCGAGATCGGCAGATAGTAAAACGCCGCGCTTGAATAAAAATGCTAGTCTGTGGCGAAAGGTCAGCAAGGAACTGGATGGAAAGAAGTGGAGCGACTTGGGCGAGAACTTTGGGAAAATAGTAAGTAAGGCGTATGATAAACCAAGCAGTCAGGCAGATTTGGTACAGATGCTGAAAATGGTAGTAATTCATTTTACGACAGTCCCTATTGGTGAACAGAAAGCGATAAGTATGTTGGCGCGAAAATTAAAGTCTGCGCATATCGAAAAACAAAAATGACTACCCGACGATGGAGCAACCTATGAAGATCTAAAAAAACACGAAAATGATGAGGATACGCGAATAGCGCTTCTGGCGAGGATATACAATGGAGAAATGCCCCCAATGAGAATTGGCGATTGGGCAAATGCCTTCATTGGTAAAAGTAAAACACTTAACGAAATAGACTTAAAGAAAGGATTAATGATTCGACGAATAAAAAAGAATCAGAAAGAAGAAACAGAAGATATAATAGATTTACCTCCATCTCTCATTAAATTCATAAAAAAGCGTAAAATAGAAGGAGAATTGTTCCCTGATATGAGTATAACACAAATCGATAATCTCTTGAAACAAACATATGGTGATAAGAAAGCAACCCCGCATTATTGGCGATCCTATTATACAGTAAATGTATTGAGTAAGATGACTGATAAAGGTGAGATTAAGGAAGCATTGCGAGTTATGGATCATTCTTTAGCGGTGAACGCATCCTATTATAACAAACAGGCATCATCGGCATATAATTCATTATTGTCTGGAAAATAATAGAAGGTATTATATAATGAGCAATTTACCAATTTTAGATGTAAAAAAACCAAAAATGAAAGAGGATTCAGCACCGTATCCATTAATGCCTCATCCTTTCAATCTTGTTATAAGTGCAGCGCCGCGCAGCGGGAAAACAAATTTGCTTATGTCGTTGATTGGTGCTAGTCATATGTATGGTCGAAATTACTGGGACACCATCTATTTCTTCAGTCCGAGTTGTTTACACGACCAGACGACCAAGTTCATTTTACCGAAATTAGATAATGTAGTTGTGATTAGTGACCCCGCAGAATTAGATTCGGCAGATATGTTAGTAGGACAAATAATGCGAGATCAGATGAAAGCAAAAGAAGAAGATCGAGAGAAAATATTAATTATTATGGACGATATGGCGTCAGATTTGGCAAGAAATAAACAACTCCAGAAAACTGCTTGCAGATTTAGACATGGGAATTGTTCCATTATCACTTTAGTACAATCTTATAAAACAGCGCCGTTACTTATCCGAAATTGTATGACTGGATTTATCGTCTTCAATGTTGCGTCAGAGAAAGAATTCGAAAAGATTTCAGAAGAAGTCTTGGATCGGTTTCCGAATGGACGGGAATTATGTCGTTATGCTACAAGGCAACGATATAATTTTTGTTATGTGAATGTTGAGAAGGCGGAGATGTGGCATAATTTCGATACGATTTTATATGATAAAGCAACTGATCCAGATATGAATTAATAATCTCTCATTAATATAAATGAAATTAGTATCAATAACGAAAGCAACTGATGGTAAACATAAGTATACTGCTATATTTTCAGACCCAAAAAAAACAACACAATTTGGACAAGCTACGGCAAATGATTACCTTATTTATAGCAAACAATCAAAAGCAATCGCTGATGAAAAACGAAAATTATATTTAGCAAGGCACGAAAAAAACGAAAATTGGTCAGACCCGACAAGTGCAGGTGCTTTAAGCAGATACTTGCTTTGGGGTAATAGTTCATCTCTTAAACAAAATATAATTGATTTTAAAAAACGATTTAAATTATGATTTTTTAGAAGCATAAAGTTTTTTTCTTTGTTCTGATATTTTTTCTTTGTTAATTTCACGCCATTCTCGTTGTTTTTTATTGATTATATCACGATTAGCATCTACATATTCTTTTCTTGTTTCATTTATTATATCACGATTGACTTCAATATATTCTCGTCTTTGCTTTGCAATTTTATCTTTATTATCATTATTCCATTCTTGTTTAGTCCTTCCAGCAATTAATCTATTTACACAATCAGTAATACGAATATGCTGACCCTCTCTTCGGTTTAATTCTTTTTTTGAATTACACGGAAAATTTTCAATGAGTTCAATATAAGAATCTTCAAAACATATTATTTCATTTGAAGAACAATATTTATTAGATTTTTTATGTTGATAAAATCGTTTATGTAGTGGTTGACAAGTAGAACCAATATATATCAGGTTAGTTTGATGACTTCTAATTGAATAGATTTGCCCATTAGCATAAATATTTATCTTTTCCATCTTTGTCGTATATTGTCGTTTAATCTTTAAATCATTTTTCATTCCAACATCTCTCACAATAAAAACGATCTGCTTCTTCATCATAAAATTCATTATCTTCGTAATCTAAATCAGCACGACAATAATAACATTTTTCGCAATCACTACAATCACTAGAACATTCATCTGTATCATCTGTACTTGGCACATAATCAGGGTCATTATCAACAGAATTTTCAGAGTCAGTAGAGATTTCTAAAACAATCCATTCAGCTTCCATTTTATATATAGATAGAATATATAATGGTAGAAACTTATAAAAATAAATTTAATAAAAAGTATGGTTTTCCAAAAGATGAAAGTCATACTTTAACGGAGATAAGTAAATTGACTGGGTACAAGATAAGCGGATTAAGAACAATATTATCGAAAGGCGAAGGCGCATATTATTCAAATCCAGGTTCAGTAAGACCGCAAGTAAAAAGTTCAACCCAATGGGGTTTAGCACGGGTATATAGTGCTGTTATGGGAGGCAAGGCAGCAAAAGTAGATGAATCGCATTTAAAAAAATAATTATTTATATTTCAGCATTTCTTTTGCTTGATCTGCTGCTTCCCGCATTTGTTCGAGTTTAGTTCCAGTTTGCAAAACTTTAATAAGTTTTTTATGTTCTTTTAGCAAATCTGCTTTAGACATTATTACGGTTTTTGGCATTTTATTATATATTTATATTATATAATAAAAATGAGTTCGTGGACAGTTCATGTTAAAGATTATGCTAAAAAGAATTCTGTATCTTATAAAGATGCATTAAAGGCGGCGGGAGCAACTTATACCAAAGCGGAGAAAAAAGAAAAGAAAGTAACAGAAGGAGGTGAAGGAAAGATGCCTGTTAAACGCAAGAAGAAGGAAGAGAAGAAAGAAGAAATGCCTGATGTAGTTGGAAAGGCAGAAAAGAAAGAGAAACTTGTAATGAAACGCCAGAAAGAGAAGCGTGTAGAATCAGCGGAAGCAAAAGGAAAAGGTAAACCATCGCCTATAATGAATTGAGTTTATAACAATCATCGAAATGATTTGGACCAATATAAGTATAACCATTATTACATAATAATCGTTTTATCATAGTTCTGCGGGGTTCAATATGATTATGCTCAACATCAATCAACCCGAATTTCCATTTATTAAAATCTAAAGATCGTAAGATTTCGTATTCAGAACCTTCAGTATCAAGTGATAAATATTCAATAAAAGAAGGAGCATTATACTTTTCTAATAAATCATTTAAAGAGATAGTTTTTATTGTAACAGTTTTTTTATTTTTATTAACGGCGTGATAATGGGCATCAATATGAGTATTGATCCCTGAAAGCATACCAGCATCACCCTCAACATCAAAAGAAACATCTAAACCGGAAGAATGATAAACCGCCAAATCACAGCAATGAGCAGTTCGATTAGTAACTAGATTAACAAAGCGAGTTGCTAAAGGTTCAACGCAAATACCTTTCCAACCAAGTTGGCGTTCCAATGCTAAAGTATTTGATAAAGCAACTCCATCGTAAGCACCGATTTCTACAAAATATCCTTCTTTTTTAGAATTATAAAATTCAAATACTTTTTTGTCTTGTCCGATTTGAGAATATGAATGTTCCATTTATATACCTAAAGATATTATTATTTAAGAAAAAAAAGTATTTGAGCAATAACATCGGCATTAAAAGCATTACCCAAACATTTATAACGATTTGTAGTTGCAATGCCTTCAGTATAATTATCCGGAAGAGATTGTAATCTCTCACATTCAATCGGGGTAAGTTTTCGAATAGTATAATCTTCAACTCTAACATTAGGCGGACCAGAACCAAGAGTAGGACTAACACCATCAGGAGCGTAAACACGATGGGCTTGTCCGCCTTGCTGATTAGCGTGATCTTTGCCTTCTTTAATATCTCCAATATGACCGACTTTAACCATTTTACGAGAAGGATTATCTGAAATAGCATATAAACCAGTTTTAGCACCACCTCCTCCACCATTTGCTGATAATGTACAGGATTTGCCTTCAGGTGAATAAACACGATTTGCTTGACTATCAGAAATACTAATATGACCAACCTTGACCATAGAATTACAAATAACATTTAATGAAGGAATCTTTCCTTCGTCGTGATAAAAGTGTTTAGCTTGATGGTCATTGTCGCCAATAAATCCTAATTTTTTTGTTTCATTTCTTCCGGTTTGTGCAGTTTCAGTTATTTTCATTTTAACCATAAATTTTTTATCAACTTCATCCGAAGGTTGTAAAATATCTTTTAAAATAATCCCTCTATCATCAGGTAATTCAAAAGGAATATTTGTCCAAAACAATCGCTTTCGACATTGAGCAGAAACAAGACTAGCATTAAAAAGAACAGGTTTACATCCCATCGCTTCACTAATAATATCTTTATCTTTTTGAGGCATCGAAGCAACATTTTCTAAAATAAACCATTTAGGTTTGACTTCTTTCATAATGCGAACATATTCCCAAAATAAACCACTTCGTTCTCCTTCTAAACCTTTCCTACCTTTTTTCGCAATACTTAAATCTTGGCAAGGAGAACCACCAATTAAAAGATCAATAGGTTCAGAAATCATATTAGCACATAAATCAATTACAGAACCAAGTCGAATAATATCTGGATAATTCTTTTTAGAAATAGTAATCGCGCTTTTTTCTATTTCAGAACTATAATAATTTTTTACAGGAATACCGATTAAATCAAAAGCGTAGCGAGCAACAGAAATTCCGTCGAAGAGAGATAAAACATTCATTTAATATAAGTAAATATTATTATTTAGGTATTTATTTAAGAAAAAAATAACCATATACTATAAATGCGATATATCGAAAATAGTTCATCTCTCATCATTGGCGAACAAACTGAATCACAAATAAATTTATTCATTCAATTCTTTATACACCCAAATAAAGAGAGATATAATGAAATAAAAAGTTGTTTACAATACAATGTAGAAAATAAATTAATTAATTATATTTATCTTTTGAATGAATATCAACCGGATGGTTCATATCGTCCTTTTACAGAAAAAGAACTGGGTGTTAGTAGTCAAAAAATAATTCAAATTCCGCTTGGTCATCGTTTGAAATATAATGATGTATTTCGATTAGCGAAAGAAATGAATTGTGGTGGTTATAATATAATTGCGAATTCAGATATATTTTTTGATGAATCTCTCAAAAATATTTTAAAATCGGATATGAATGAAAAACCTATAATGATGTGTCAATTGCGATGGAACTATGATGGTACTCCAATGGGTATAAAAATATTTGGTCCAAGAGCAGATAGTCAAGACGCATGGATTTGGCATTCGAAATGGAATAATAAATTACAAAACAAAGCATTTAATTTTCAACTAGGTCAGGCAGGTTGTGATAATCATATAACTTATTTATTTAAAATATGTGGATTTGAATTAGTGAACGATCCCCAGTTAGTTCATTGTTTGCATTATCATAAAACAGAAATCAGAGATTATAAAGAAAAAGATACGATAAAACCGCCATATATTTTATTAACACCCAAAGATGCTTTTATAGATAAAATAAAAGATGTTAAATTTGAAGACAATGAAGTTTTATATAATTATATTAGAGAGATTGGAAATAAACCATTTATAATTCCGCGAGTTGCTGGTATAGAAAATATATCAGCATATAATATTTTACATACAGATATACCAGTTAGATATGATGTTATGAAAAATAATGCTGGATTAAAAATAAGTTGTAATTCAAGTATGAAAAAATACGCAAAAAAATATTACGATTCTTTTGAAAATTGTGAAATTTATACAGGATGGTCAAAAGACGGTGAAGATAATGTTTATGGAGGATTAAATATATCACAAGATATAATTCAAGATATAAAATATAAAGATCGTAAAAAAGTATGGGCTCATTGTCTTGATGTGTTTGAGTATATAAATTATACGCCTTGGACTTTGGCGTTAGAAGGAAAGCGTATATTAATAATAAGTTCATTTATCGAATCATTCAAAAAGAAAATACCAGTACTAGATAAAATATATGGACGAGAGATATTCAAAAATAATACATTTGTATTTGTAAAACCGCCAATGTTAAACGGAGATTCGATTTCTGAAGAATGGGATATAGAAGCAAATAAATTTTGTTCAAAATTAGATGAAATGAGAGATCAATATGATATTGCATTAGTAAGTTGTGGAGGTCTTGGAAATATAATTTGTAATCATATTTTCAAATCAGACAAACAAGCAATTTATGTAGGGGGGACTCTTCAAATGTATTTTGGAGTATACGGAAATCGATGGTTACAAGAACGGTCAGCAATATTGCGAATGTATTTAAATGAACATTGGAGTAGACCGATGCAATCAGAAAGACCGCAAGGACATCATAAAGTCGAAGGTGGATGTTATTTTTAATATATTGATTAATATATAATGAAAGTATTAATATTTGTTTATACTTGTATGGTTTATGAAAAGACCCGTGCTTTATTACAACAAAATTCTTGGGCTAAAAATAATTTTGATGTAGTATTTGTTACTGATAATCCAAAAAGTGAATTAAAAAATAATATTTATTTAGGTAGTTATACAAAAAGTTGGTATACAAAAGATTTTAATATAATAACAAAAATATTAAAACTTTGTTTAGAGCAAAGATATTTTTATTATGATTGGTATATGATTACAGATGATGATAGTTATTTATTTATAGATAGATTAAAAGAATATCTAAAATTTTTCGATACAGATAAACCTTATTTCATTGGTGATTATTATTGGACTTTAAAAGATCCTAAATGGATTGAACACGATTATAAATGGGCAGGAGGCGGATGTGGATATGTTTTTAATAAAACAACAATTTTAAAATTATTAGATGTTATAAATAAAAATAAATTTCCGATTGACAATGAAGATATATGGTTAAATAATGTAATAAAAAAAGATACAACTATTCAAAGAGTGCATTGTCCTGGTTTTTCACAATATCCAGAAACAATAAGCAATTATCCGATTTCAATTCATCTTAATCACGATATGACTCTAATTGATAAATATCATAAATAAAAAAATATTTTACTCCAAGTTCGTGTAAGAATTTGTAGTAAAAAGGTGGCGGTGTTTCGCGGGCAATTTTCTACTT
>Ga0114974_10000737_pt1 | contig 26991 bp, 20 predicted proteins | sample S_130206_EF_Meta_FD_87318 | JGI IMG/M metagenome (GOLD analysis project Ga0114974, IMG submission 87318) | Freshwater microbial communities from Lake Simoncouche, Canada to study carbon cycling - S_130206_EF_MetaG | ecosystem: Environmental > Aquatic > Freshwater > Lake | place: Lake... | reverse complement strand
TAGAACCGTATCGTGCCGTAACTCACAATAAAGGAATTATGAACGGAATTGATTCAGTTGTACTGGCTACAGGAAATGATTTCCGTGCCGTTGAAGCTGGAATTCATGCCTATGCATCACGAAACGGTCAGTATTCAAGTTTATCTCATGCCAAAATTGAAAACGGAATTTTTAGCTTTTGGTTGGAAATTCCTTTGGCTTTAGGAACGGTTGGCGGATTGACATCGTTGCATCCGTTGGTGAAACTTTCCTTACAGATGTTAGAAAAACCATCGGCAAAAGAACTTATGGAAATTGTTGCGGTGGCTGGTCTAGCTCAAAATTTTGCAGCGTTACGTTCGTTAACTACAACTGGAATTCAAGAAGGACATATGAAAATGCACTTGAATAACATTATAAATCAATTTCAAGCTACTGCCGAAGAACGGGTTTTGATAAAAAAACATTTCAAAGACAATGCCGTGTCTCATGCTGCTGCTGTTGAATTTATTGAAAAAATTAGAGGTTAAATATTCGATAGCAATTTGCCTCACTAAATTATGGAGAAAACTTTTTACAGTAACGGAAAACTTTTGATATCTGGAGAATATGCAGTACTTGATGGTGCGAAAGCATTGGCATTGCCAACAAAATTTGGTCAATATTTAACGGTATCCTCGGGTGAAAACCATGAAATCAATTGGACAAGTTTTGATAGTGATAAAAGTATTTGGTTCCAAGAGATCATTTCATTTGCTGAGATTATAAATTACAAAAAAACAGAAAATCAAACGGCAAAAGAAACGCTAAACGAAATTCTACATGAGGCATTTTTACTAAATCCAAAAGTTTTAAATTCATCAGATGGTTTTACGGTGACCACACAGCTATCTTTTCCTAAATTCTGGGGTTTGGGAACTTCATCAACTTTAATTAATAATATTGCTCAATGGTTAGAAATTGATGCATTCAGGCTGCTTAAAAACAGTTTTGGAGGCAGCGGTTACGATATTGCGTGCGCTCAAAATGATACTGCTATTTTATATCAAATAATTGAAGGTAAACCCGAAGTGGAAGCAGTGAATTTTAATCCTATTTTTTCTGACCATTTGTATTTTGTCTATTTGAATCAGAAGCAAAGTAGCAAATCGGCTATTGCAGCTTATTATAAAAAGCAAAATGATTTAAATGTAGTTCTTCCAGAAATAAACAAAATTACAATTGAAATTACAGAGGCAACTGCTTTAGAAAAATTCCAATACTTGCTTCAAAAACACGAAAACATAATGAGTGAAGTGCTTGAAATGCCAACTGTAAAAGAGGCTTTATTCAATGATTTTAATGGAACAATTAAAAGTTTGGGTGCTTGGGGTGGCGATTTTGTTTTGGTAGTTTCTAGCGAAAATCCGATACCTTATTTTAAAACAAAAGGATTTGAAACTGTGCTTCCCTATAAAGAGATGATTTTGTAATACTCAAAAAAGCTATAAAAAGTAAAAATCCCGTCAAGTATGAACCTGACGGGATTTTTTATATTTATTGAAGTGCAATTAGTAATTGAATTGCGCTCTGTTATCTTCAATTTTAGCATCAACTTTTAAAGCTGGAATAATTCTTCCAGAAGCTGAAGCATTTTGAGATTTTAATTTAGCTACATAATCAGTGTAACTTTTCAAAGCTGGTGCTGTTAAAACTGATTTCGTTTTTACAACATAAACTCCTGCATTTCCTTCAATTGGAGCTGATACTTTATCTCCTTTTAATCCAAATGCTGTACCAACCACTTTTTGTTCTTGACCTACATTTGGTAAAGATGGATTTTCTAAAGTTACATCTGCTGCAGGTTGAACTGTTGTAGCGTTCGCTTTTGCAATAGCTTCTAAAGTTGTTCCCGCCATTTTTGCTTTGATTTTTTCTGCTTTTTTCTTGTTTTTAAGAATTGGCTCAACAGAAGGTCTTGCGTCTGCAACTGGTGTTAATCCTGCTTCATAAACAGTTTTAAGTTTTGCAATTACATTTCCTACATTCGCAACTTCAAAACGTTTTACGTCACCAACATTAGTTTCTTTTTCGAAAGCCCAACGAACAATTTGTCTTTGATTTCCAATTGCTCCAAAAGTTTCATCCATTACTTTTAGTTTAACAGAAGGATTTACAGTAATTGCAGCAGCTTTAGCAACTTTTTCGAAGTTTCCTTCAGTTGCATCCATTTCAAATTTTACGGCTTTGTTATAAATCTTGTCAGAAGTAGCTTCTGATGGTTCTATTTTTTGTGCAATTGTAGCCAAACGAACGGCATCTTGCTTGTCTGTTACATTAATAATGTGAAAACCAAAATCTGTCTCTACCAAACCAATTTTTCCAACTGGATTTCCGAATACGAAATCATTGAATGGTTTCACCATTTGGCCTTGACTAAAATAACCTAAATCACCCCCTTGTTGAGAAGAAGAATCATCAGAATTCATTAAAGCCAACATCATGAAGCTTCCTGGATTTGCTTGCGCTTGCGCCAACATCATTTCAGCTTTTGCTTTCGCTTGTTCTTTAGTTCTTTTTTCTTTTTTATTTGGCACTTGTGTTCCTTCATAACTAATTAAGATGTGAGAAGCTTTTGCATTAGCGCCCGCTTTTCTTCCTAAAGATTTTGAAAGACAGTAGTAATTATTATTCATATAAGGTCCAAAAACTTCTCCAGGAGCTAAATTGAATAATTGGTCTGCATATTGCGCTGGCAAATCTTTTTTGGCAACATAAGTTGAGTCATAAGGTTTGTCTGAATTTGCATTTACAAATTCAATCGTGTTTGTAGCACCTTTGAATCCAGCCAATGTGTCGTTTTTTCCAGTTGCTTGATTGTAAACAACTCTTCCTGATAAAAGTGCATTTACAGTAGTTTTAACTTCATTTTCATCTTCCGGAGATGCTTTATCTTCAATTAAAACGTATTCTACTTCGCGAGATTCTTCAGCCTTGAATTTCTTTTCGTTAGCTTTCATGTAAGTAGTAATTTCTTCGTCAGAAATTTTCACATCGCTGTCTTTTACAGAAGAAAAAAGAACTGATACATAATCAAAGTTAACTTTGTTAGCTTCCATTCCGTATTTGAATTTTCCTTCACTTTCCGTTGTATAAACCCCCGCTTTAACTAAGGTGTTGTAGATTTGAAATTTTGCATTTAAGGCTGCATCTTTCTCTCTGTCTTTCAAATTTTGTGCTTGCTCTGGATTTGATTTGAAATATTCTTTGAATTTCGCCACATCAAATTTACCTGCTGCATTTAAAAACATTGGATTTTGTCCGATATTTTGATCTGCTTTTAGAACTTCTAATATTTGGTCTTCACCAACACGAATTCCTAATTTATCAAATTCAGCTGTTAATAAAGCAATTGAAACCTCTTGGTCCCAAACTCTATTTGCAGCCTGAGTTGAAGTCATTCCTTGCCCGCTTTTTTCAACATTGCTAACTTTTATTCTGAAATCTTCAAACGAAATGTTCTTTCCATTGATAACTCCAACATCTTTTGAAGTACTTGAAAAACCACCTTTATTAAAAAGATCTCCTACTATAAATGCGAATAAACAAAATCCAATAACAAGTATTAGAAGTAATGAACGTTGTCTAATTTTTTGTAAAACTGCCATTTTTTATTGTGTTAATTAAAATTCTGTCTGCGAAAATACAATTATCTATTTAATAATTATAGTTGTACTGTTTTATTTTATAAAATATTTCATTTTTTTTTAAATATTACTGTTTTAACGTCAATTTCACTAACTCGATTTTCTTATTTGATGCTTCTTCTATGACAAAATGGAAGGTGTCGATTTTAATTTTTTCTCCTTTTACAGGAATTTCTTTCGTAGAATTGACAATAAAACCTCCAAGTGTTCCATAGGAATCGTCTTCAGGAATATTGAGTCTGTAAGTTTGATTTAAATATTCAACATCCAATCGTGCGGAAAATAAATATACACCTTCCTCAATTTCTTTTTCTACACGTTCTTCTTCTAAATCGTGTTCGTCTTCAATTTCGCCAAAAAGTTCTTCTACAATATCCTCAATTGTAATTATTCCAGCAGTTCCACCATATTCATCAAGCACAACTGCAATACTTTTTCTTTTTTTGATTAGCAAATCTAAAACTTCTTTAATAAATATGGTTTCAGGAACAAACTCTACCGTAATCAATATTGACTTTATTGTTTTTGGTTTTTTAAACAAATCAAACGAATGCACATAACCGATACAATCATCTAATGAATTTTGGCACACCATAATTTTTGAATAGCCAGTTTCTATAAATAGTTGCTTTAAATCATTTATCGAATCATTAATTTCAATGGCTGCAATTTCGGTTCTTGGCGTCATTATTTCTCGAGCTTTCACACCCGAAAATTCTAATGCATTTTGGAATATCTGAATTTCGGAATCCACGGATTCGTGTTCCCCTACATGAATCATTTGTTCAGTAATATAATTCCCAAGTTCTATTTTACTGAAAAATAAAGGAACAAAATCGCCTTCAGTTTTAAAGAATTTCTTCAAAATAGTATCGGAAATCCACATTATAAAAGAAGAAATAAAATAAAATAGGAAGTAAAAAATATAGGCGGGTACAGCAAAAAACTTGATAAAACTGTTGGCATAAATCTGGAAAAACACTTTTGGTAAAAACTCCGAAGTCATTAAAACCAAAAAGGTAGATAGGATTGTTTGAACTAATAAACTGACTACATTAGTTAGTTGGTAGCCTAATGTTGCAATCCAATTCATCAGTAATTCTCCCATAAAAAAACCGTAAATTACCAATGCAACATTGTTTCCAATTAGCATTGTAGCGATAAATTGAGATGGTTTTTCGGTAATTTTTGTAAGTATTTTCGAAAGAAAAGTATCTTGTTTTTTTTCAATTTCAAGATAAATTTTATTGGACGAAATGAATGCAATTTCCATTCCCGAGAAAAATGCGGATAGTATCAAACATAATATGATAATACTAATTTCCATATTTTATTTTGAATTGTTTCTGCTTTCGAACTTTTTGGCAAATTTTCTTCTAAAGAAAAACATAAATACTGACAACAAAGCAATTGCTAGGAATAAAAAGTGTTCATCAGTTGCTTCGTTCCAAACAGAAATAGATTTGTATATAAAAAAGACTGCTGCTACAAGATAAACGTATTGGGTATATTTTAAATAATTCATTTTGTGTAAATTTTATTAATTAATCTGCTTGGTTAATTTCTCCTGATATTTTTTGAGAATTTACAATTTTGAAATCTTTGCTAAAATCGATTCCTTCGCCATAAGAAACTCCTTTTGGGTCTGTAAATTTAAACTTTTTATCGGTATAAAACCATTCGTTTTTTTGATCAAAATACAGTTGTTCGGTTTCTAAAATCTGTCCCGTCTCATTGGTAATCCTTACATTTCCTTGCAAATCGATAACATCTGTAGCTTTATAGGTTACAGCATAATTCGAAGTTACGAATGTTTTTTTGTTTTTTGGATCATAAAAGGTGACGTGAATTCCTTTTGGAAATTCTGTAAATGGAAATTCAACAGTGGCATAATCCAACATTTTCGGGCTTATCAAAATAGATTTAATTCTACCCGAATCTGTATATTTCATATTAAAATCATCTGCTTCTCCACTTGGAGCAAATTCAGTGAAATTTTGTTTTTGTACTTCCTTGAAATTACTTTCGCAAGAAAAGTTAACGCAAGCTAAAAATAGTGCGAGGCTAAAATTTTTTATCAAATAGTGGTTGAAAGTCATACTGCTTTTTTGGTTTGAATTCAATTAGTGCAACGGTTACAATTAGGTCAATTCAAACGACATTGTCATTGGCCTTGAGCCTAGTAATAACGTCTTTTTTGGAACCATTTGTCATTTAATGAAAGTCCGATACTAATATTAGTATAGTTTTCTTGAACTAAATTTGAAGTGGTTGTTCCTCTTTTCCCGTATTCTAAACCAATATTTATGTTCGAAAACACTCCGATTATCGGTAATCCGAAACCAGCAGTCATTCCCATGTCATTAATAGATTTGTTGTTAACAATCAATCCAGTATTTTCATATCTCAAACCAGCACGGTAAGTGACCTTTTTCAAATAACTAGAAAATGCGTTGTAATTTGGAATGTAAAATCCTCCAACAGTGTATTTAACAGCGTTTTCAAAGTTTGTGTTTTGAATATCAACAAATCGGTTGCCCATATTGTTGTTTTGTTGCAAGGTAACTTCAGTTCCAATCATCCACTTTTTTGATTGTCCAATTCCAAGTCCTAATGCCAATTTTGAGGGTAATTTAATAGTAGTATTTTCAGCGGTAATCGCAAGGTCGTCAACTACAATTTCAGAACCAGAAGACGTGTATTGAATAGTGGCAATATTTCTTTCGTTAACTGATTTTAAACTACTTTCTGGCGAATACGTTAGGCTTCCAAAACCAGAAATTTTACTGCTTATTTTTGTATTATAGGTTAAACCAGCAGTAAAAGTAGCACCAGTAATGTCAGATAAGTTTTTCTCTCTTGAACCATATTGAGGTCCGTCTACAAAGCGTAGGGAATAGGTTTCTATTTTTCCAAAGTTGTAACTAAAATCAAGTCCAACGCTAAATTTAGGTGTAACTGCATAACCAACACCTACAAAAGCTTTATTAATTCCGCCAGTTCCAGAACTCTGTCTGATTTGCTCTGCTGCAACTGGATTTGTTGTTGCTGCTATTCGCGTTTGAATGTTGTATCCTACAGAAGAATAAGGAAGTAATCCAAATCCTGCTCCAAATTTCCCGAAAGGCAATCCAACTGCTAAATAATCTAAAGCCGTTCTTCTTGCATTTTCTTTTTGAGAAGAGGTTTTCAGTTTAGTTGTAAGATAGGTTCCTCCAACAGTAAAAGTCGTTAACTTTAAGTTAGTATAAGATGCTGGATTTTGAAAATTCAGGTGAATACTATCAGAAAAAATTGTCAAACCACCCATGGCACGGTTTTCAGCAGTTCCTTTGAATTTTACATCTCCAATTCCGTAGAATGAATAAGGAGAAGAAGTTCCTTGTTGCGCAAATGAGATTAATGAAAAAAGTAGAAAAGCGGGTACTATAAATTTTTTAATCATTTTTTGATTTTAATTGAAATGTTTGGTTCAAACTCTCTAATAGGAAATTTGAATTGGCAAATATGGTATTTTTTAATCGTTTAGCCAAAAAATCTGTGTCTCCTCCCGTTAAAATTATTATAAATTTAGGATATACCTCTTGATATTGAGCAATAAAGCCATTAATTTCATTTATAGTTCCGTTCAAAACTCCTGAATGAATCGCATTTTGGGTTGAATTCCCAATAAAATTTTCTTTGTTTGGGGCATTTGATTGTTCTTCAAAAGAATCTAAAGTTAACAACGGCAATTTAGACGTGAAATTATGAAGCGATTCATACCTAAGCCTAATTCCAGGAGAAATTGCTCCCCCAAGATAATTGTCATTTTCGTCGATAAAGTCATACGTAATGCAAGTGCCAGCGTCAATTACCAATCGATTTTGATTAGGAAATGTTAAAACTGCGCCACTGGCGAGCACCATTCTGTCGATTCCTAATGAATTTGGTGTGGCATACTTATTATGAAAAGGAAATTTAGATTCGTGATTGAAAAAATGAAGTTTCAGTCGATTATTATAAACTAAAAAGGCTTGTTTTTCTATATTTCCGACTGAGGCAACAACCAAATCCGAGACATTTTGATATTTATTTAAAATAAATTCAATATTATTTTGAAGTTCTGAAGGACCAAAATCAAAACGTTCCAAAAGGATACTTCCCTCAAAAACAGCTACTTTAATTCTTGTATTTCCGATATCAACCGCTAAAAGCATAATTTATATTTAGATGCTGCGAAGGTACGAATAGATTTTTTTTAATAATTGTTTTGTATAAATTAAAATTCGTCCTATATTTGCACCCGCGAAAGCAAGGTACCTTAGCTCAGTTGGTAGAGCAATGGACTGAAAATCCATGTGTCCCTGGTTCGAACCCTGGAGGTACCACAAAAAATTTCCCTAATCACTTTTATAAAGTAGTTAGGGATTTTTTGTTTCAACACACTTTGTAATCCATTTAAAATTTTAGAGTTCTCACTAAAGTGAATTGCCATTCAAATAATTATTCCTTTTTTGTTGATAACTTCTCTTTGATTTCTACTTCAAAAAAACCTAAATTTGAAGTTCGATTTTTTCAATTAATTTCCAATCACAATTAGTAAATCCCATTTTTTCCGGCTTTAAAAGTTTGAAATCAGAAATTTATTTTTTGAATTTTTATAAATATGTACCTAATTTTCGATACTGAAACCACTGGATTACCAAAACGTTGGGATGCACCAATTACTGACACAGGAAACTGGCCTCGATGTGTTCAAATAGCTTGGCAGTTGCACGACGAAATGGGAAAACTTATCGAACATCAGGATTATTTAATTCAACCAGAAGGGTATAATATTCCGTATGATGCTGAAAGAATTCACGGAATTTCCACAGAATTAGCCCAAGCCGATGGTGTTTCGTTAGCAGAAGTATTAGAAAAATTTAATATTGCTTTAAGCAAATCAAAATTTATTGTTGGTCAGAATTTGAAATTTGACGTCAATATAATGGGTTGCGAATTTCACCGATTTGGAATTGAAAGCCCAATGAGTTCCATGCCGGTTTTAGATACTTGTACCGAAGTTACTGCCTCATTATTACAATTGCCAGGCGGGCGAGGAGGAAAGTTTAAATTGCCAACTCTAACAGAATTACACAGTTATTTATTCAACAAGCCTTTTGCGGAAGCACACAATGCTACTGCCGATGTGGAAGCTACTACGCGCTGCTTTTTTGAATTGATTCGTACAGAGATTTTTACGTACAAAGAACTGCAAGTTGAGCAAGACTATTTCAGCGAATTCCAAAATTATAATACTGGACCAATTCAGCTTATAGGATTACAGCACATCAATCTAAAAGAAGCTTCTGAGAAAATCAAACAGCAATTTGGCGAGCAAAATGTTACGCCAGTTTCAAAAAGTACAATTTCAGAAAATAAGCAATTATTAGTTGACGCTGATTTTGTCCATCTACATAACCATACACAGTTTTCGGTTTTGCAATCTACAATTAGTGTTGCAGCACTTGTAAAGACTGCTTCCCAAAACAAAATGCCAGCCGTTGCTATTACTGATCATGCCAATTTAATGGGCGCTTTTCATTTTGTACGCGATATTTTATACCACAATAAAGCAGCAGAATCTAAAAATGCTGCGGCTGTTGCCAATGGAGAAGAAGCTACAGAAGTAATCATGAAACCAATTGTTGGCTGTGAATTTTTCGTGTGTGAAGATCACAAAGATAAATCTCGAAAAGACAATGGCTATCAAGTTGTATTTCTCGCAAAAAACAAAAATGGATACCATAATTTAGCGAAATTATCTTCAAAAGCACACACAGACGGATTTTATTACGTACCCAGAATCGACAGGACTTTAATCGAAACCTATAAGGAAGACCTAATTGTATTATCAGGAAATTTATACGGTGAAATTCCAAATAAAATTTTAAATTTAGGTGAGAATCAAGCCGAAGAAGCCTTATTTTGGTGGAAACAACAATTTGGTTCTGATTTTTATATTGAGGTGATGCGCCATAATCAAGAAGACGAAAACCGAGTAAATACTTCTTTGATTTCATTGGCAAGAAAAAATGATGTCAAAATAGTAGCGACCAATAATACCTTTTACATAGAAAAGGACAATGCTAATGCACACGACATTTTGTTGTGTGTTCGCGATGGTGAAAAACAATCTACGCCAATAGGACGCGGACGTGGCTACCGATATGGAATGCCAAACCAGGAATATTATTTCAAGTCGGGTGGCGAGATGAAAAAGCTTTTTACAGATTTGCCTGAAGCGATTTCAAACCTTTCGGAAATTGTAGCTAAAATCGAGATTTATGATTTGGCTCGCGAAGTGTTGTTACCAAAATTTGAAATTCCACAAGAATTTTTAGTCTCTGAAGATGATAAAGACGGCGGAAAAAGAGGTGAAAATGCCTTCTTAAAACACCTGACATTTATAGGTGCTAATAAACGATATGCAGTAATAACTCCCGAAATACAAGAGCGCATCGACTTTGAATTATTAACCATTCAAAATTCGGGTTATCCAGGTTACTTTTTGATTGTTCAAGATTTCATTGCCGAAGCTAGAAAAATGGATGTTTCTGTTGGACCTGGGCGGGGTTCCGCAGCGGGTTCTGTGGTGGCGTATTGTCTTGGAATTACCAATATCGATCCCTTATTATATAATTTGCTTTTTGAGCGTTTTCTAAATCCAGATCGAGTGTCATTACCCGATATTGATATCGATTTTGATGATGAAGGTAGAAGCCGCGTAATGGATTATGTAATTAAAAAATACGGTTCAAAACAAGTAGCTCAAATTATTACTTATGGAACGATGGCAGCAAAATCGGCCATTCGAGATACTGCTCGTGTGCTTGATTTGCCGCTTTTTGAAGCTGATAAAATAGCCAAGTTAATTCCGGGAATGATTCCTTCAAAATGGAGTTTAGCCCGATTTTTGAAAGATGCTGAAGCAGACATTAAAAAAGTACTTCGTCCAGAAGATTTTGAAAAAATTAAAGATTTAATCACAATTTCCAAAGACGATGATTTGCTTGGTGAAACCATTCAACAGGCACAAATATTAGAAGGAAATTTAAGAAATACAGGAATTCATGCTTGCGGTGTAATCATTACGCCAAGCGATATTACGAATTTTGTGCCCGTTGCAACTGCAAAAGATTCAGATTTGTATGTTACCCAATTCGACAACTCGGTCGTAGAAAGTGCAGGACTTTTAAAGATGGATTTCTTGGGACTGAAAACCCTAACACTGATAAAAGACACCGTTAAATTAGTGAAATACCGAACGGGAGTTCAACTCAATCCTGATGAATTTCCTATTGATGATTTGAAGACGTATGAGCTTTTTCAACGAGGTGAAACGGTTGGAATTTTCCAATATGAATCTGCGGGAATGCAGAAATACATGAAAGAATTGAAGCCTACGGTTTTTCCAGATTTGATCGCAATGAATGCGCTGTATCGTCCAGGACCGATTGCGTATATTCCAAGTTTTATCAAGCGAAAAAACGGAGAAGAAACCATTGAGTATGATCTTGATGCTTGCGAAGAATTACTGAAAGATACTTATGGAATTACCGTTTATCAAGAACAGGTAATGCTTTTGTCCCAAAAATTAGCCGACTTTTCAAAAGGGGATGCCGATGTTTTGCGTAAAGCAATGGGAAAAAAACAAAAAGAGGTTTTGGACAAAATGAAACCTAAATTCATAAGTCAAGCAGCAGCAAAAGGACACGCAGAGGATAAATTAGAGAAAATTTGGAAAGATTGGGAAGCATTTGCAGAATACGCATTTAACAAATCCCACTCTACATGCTATGCTTGGATTGCGTATCAAACGGCGTATTTGAAAGCAAACTATCCGGCCGAATATATGGCGGCAGTTTTGTCAAATAACATGAGTGATATCAAGCAAGTTTCCTTTTTTATGGAAGAATGCAAGCGAATGGGATTGCAAGTTTTAGGTCCTGATGTAAATGAGTCTTTTTATAAATTTACGGTAAATGAAAACTATGCGGTGCGTTTTGGAATTGGGGCTGTAAAAGGCGTTGGAATGGCAGCTGTGGACACGATTGTAGAAAACAGAAAAGAGGGAAAATACAAATCTATTTTTGATTTAACTAAACGAATTGACTTGCGTGCAGCCAATAAAAAAGCATTAGAAAACCTTGTTTTAGCAGGAGGTTTTGATTCCTTTAAAGGGGTAACAAGAGCACAATATTTTCACGATGATGGCGACGGAATTACATTTTATGAAAAAGCAATTCGCTACGGAGTGAAATTTCAGGAAAATGAAAATTCATCGCAAGTGAGTTTGTTTGGAGAATCGAGTGATGTGCAAATTGCAGAACCCGTTGTTCCTCCATGTGAAGATTGGTCAACAATGGAAAAACTAGCTAAAGAAAAAGAAGTTGTTGGTATTTACCTTTCGGGGCATCCGCTAGATGATTTTAAATTTGAGATGAAATACTTCTGTAATTCAAAATTGGAAGCATTAAAAGACTTGGTTCCTTATGTCAATAAAAATTTGAGTTTTGGTGGTATCATTACCAATGTACAACATCGTGTGGCTAAAAACGGAAAAGGTTGGGCTACTTTTGTTTTAGAAGGATATGACGAAAGTTATGAATTTAAAATCTTCGGGGAAGAATACATGAAAAGCCGGCATTACTTGATTCCGAATAGTTTTACCTATTTAAAAGTATTGGTAAAAGAGGGTTGGGCAGATAAAGAAACGGGTAAAAAAGGGGAGCCAAGATTGCAGTTTTCCGACTTTAAAATCCTACAAGATGTGTTGGGCATATTTGCAAAAAAATTGATAATTCATTTAAACATTAATGATTTACAAGCAGAATTTATTCATCGGTTGAGTACACTTTTCCAAGAAAACAAAGGTGATAATACAGTGACTTTTGAAGTCCTAGAACTAGAAAAAATAAAACGTCAAGTTGAAGTTGTTCCTCAAATTATTGCTGTTTCTGATGAAGTTGTTGACGATGTGGTTTTTGACGAAGAAAACTCTCAAGAACCCGAAATTGAATTGTTGACCGAGGTTGAGGAAATAAAAGTAATCACGAAATTGGAAATGCCAAGTCGGAAATTAAAAATCAAGATTTCAAACGAATTGCTATTCGAGTTGGAGAAAATGCAAGTGAATTTCAAATTGAATTAATTCCACAAATCCCTAGCCCTGGTGGAAGGGAAAATCCCTTGTAGTTGTGAGGCACGAACAAGAACAAGGATTGGAATGACAACAGGATTAAGCTTCAAAAAAAAGAAAATGAGCTGCTTAATAAATTATCACAATACCTTCATAATCAAAACTAATTTTGGAATTGTGTAGGAATGGTTTTTAATTATTAAATTTGCGTTATATAAAAATAAATTAATAAATAGAAAATATGGCATTAGCAATAACAGACGCTACTTTTGACGAGGTAGTTTTGAAATCAGACAAACCAGTAATGGTAGATTTTTGGGCAGCATGGTGCGGACCTTGCAGAATGGTTGGGCCAATCATTGACGAAATAGGAGAAGAATTTGCTGGAAAAGCAGTAGTTGGAAAAGTTGATGTGGATGCAAATCAAGAATTTGCCGCAAAATACGGAGTGAGAAATATCCCTACAGTTTTAGTATTTCACAATGGTGAAGTGGTAGGACGTCAAGTAGGTGTTGCTCCAAAGCAAACGTACGCTGACAGTTTGAACGCTTTGTTGTAAGAAATAAAATTCAAATAGAATAAAATTTAAGGTTTGGCGAAAGTCAAGCCTTTTTTTGTAAAAATTAATTTTCAAATCACTCAATCTTTTAATACATTTGAGGGATGAAAATCGAATCACAAATAGAGAAAATCTCCAGCTTCCAACATCTAGAATTGTTGGCCAATCAGGTTGTGGAAGGATTTATTTCGGGAATGCATAAAAGCCCGTTTCATGGGTTTTCTGCTGAGTTTGCCGAACATAAAGTCTATAATCCAGGGGAAAGCACGAAGCACATCGATTGGAAATTATTTGCAAAAACCGACCGCCTTTATACTAAAAGATACGAAGAAGAAACCAATTTGCGGTGTCATATAATTATCGATAATTCGTCGTCGATGCATTACCCAAAATTAAAGGATGGGCAGTTGTTCTATGAAAATAAAATTGGATTTTCAGTATTAGCTTCTTCGGTTTTGATGAATTTATTAAAGAAACAGCGCGATGCCATTGGTTTGAGCGTGTATTCTGATGAATACGAATATTATGCTCCCGAGAAAGGAAGCGATCGCCACCACCGAATGATTTTGAACAAATTGGAATCATTATTAGAAAATTCAAAAGCTACTAAGAATACAAATACAGTGGCGTTTTTACATCAAATAGCCGAGAAAATTCATCGTCGATCCATGATCGTTTTGTTCACCGACATGTTTCAAAATGGAAATGAAGAAGCGTTATTTACGGCCTTACAACATTTAAAACATAACAAACATAAAGTAGTTTTGTTCCACGTAATTGATCAAAAAACAGAATTGAATTTTGATTTTGATACTACACCAAGAAAATTCATTGACCTAGAATCGGGTGAGGAAATTAACATTTTTGCCGATACAGTCAAAGAAACCTACGAAGCTTCGGTTACCGATTACTTCAAAAAAGTAGCATTAACCTGTGCTCAAAACAAAATTAAGTATGTTCCTGTTGCAGCTGGTGCCGATTTTGAAAAAATACTCACTACATACCTTGTTGAAAAACAATCCTTTGGCTGATAACATGAAATTTTATTAAAATTTTTATCCCAAAACACTTGTAGGACTCGAAATAGATTGTATATTTGCACTCGCAATAAAGCGCTGGTTTGGTAGTTCAGTTGGTTAGAATACATGCCTGTCACGCATGGGGTCGCGGGTTCGAGTCCCGTCCAGACCGCTTAAATTGGGAAAAGTCACGTGTAAAAGCGTGACTTTTTTGCCCAAAAAAGGTTTTTAAGATTGTTGTGTTGTTTTTGCTACGGCTTTGTAACCCGTAGCTCGGTTTAGTAGTTAGACCAATGAAAAGCTTTCCATTTATTCTGAATATATTTCAGAATCTAAGGATGGCTTTTTTGATATAAACTCGTTTCCCTTCTCACAAAATCCCACTATTATGTGATTAATAAAATTTTAAACTCCCAAAACTTGCAATTTCAAACGCAATTCACTTACTTTGCATCGTTCTTAAACGTACTGATTGTTATCACGAAAGCCCGAGGGATTAGACCCGTTGAAAGCTTAGCAACCCTTTATTTCTAAAGAAGGTGCTACATTCTATCACGCCCCGCGTGAACAGATAACCCGAGAATTTCTCTCCCTTTCCACATAACATTTTTATTTTTTTGAAGCACAAATACAGGCATTTCAGTAAGTCGTATTCCCGTTTTTCGTTGCAATCTGCGCCAAAAAGCGCAGGATTTTCACTGCAACCGGGGCTATAATTTTATTTTTTCGCCTCTCTATTAATACTAGTCAAAAAAAGAAATGGCAACTATATTACAAGAAATAAAAAAACGAATTCTCGTTCTCGACGGAGCAATGGGGACCATGTTGCAACGCTATAATTTCTCCGAAGAAGATTTTCGAGGCGAACGATTCAAAGATTTCCCACATTCTTTAAAAGGGAATAACGACTTATTATCACTGACACAACCACAAGCCATTCGAGACATTCACGCGCAATATTTTGAAGCAGGAGCCGATATCGTAGAAACCAATACGTTCTCAGGAACAACCATCGGAATGGCCGATTATCATCTTGAAGATATTGTTTATGAACTCAATTTCGAATCGGCAAAAATAGCAAGAGAAGTTGCCGATGAATTTACAGCCAAAAACCCTGAAAAACCTCGTTTTGTAGCAGGTTCCATTGGACCAACAAACAGAACCGCAAGTATGTCGCCTGATGTAAACGATCCAGGTTTCAGAGCCGTAACTTTCGACGATTTAAGAATAGCCTACAAACAACAAGTTGAAGCTTTACTTGACGGAGGCGTAGATTTACTTTTGGTAGAAACCATTTTTGATACTTTAAATGCAAAAGCAGCACTTTTCGCCATTGAAGAAGTCAAAGACGAACGCAAAATAGATATTCCAATTATGGTTTCAGGAACCATTACCGATGCTTCTGGAAGAACACTTTCAGGACAAACCGTTGAAGCCTTCTTGATTTCAATTTCACATATTCCTTTGTTGAGCGTTGGTTTCAATTGCGCTTTGGGAGCACACCAACTGAAACCGTATTTGAAACAATTGGCTCACAATACATCTTTCAATATTTCGGCACATCCAAATGCAGGTTTGCCCAATGCTTTCGGACAATACGACGAAACACCCAAAGAAATGCAAGCACAAATCAAGGAATATTTAGATGAAAATTTAATCAATATCATCGGCGGTTGTTGCGGAACAAATCCCGATCATATTCGATTAATTGCTGAAGTGGCAAAGGATTATAAACCAAGAAAAGTTGTCGGTTGATAGTTGATGGTTTTTGGAAAAAAAATCCAATTACATTAATTTATTAATTTACTAAAATCAATAATAAATATGGAATACAATAAACTTGAAGTTTGGGTCGAAGCAAGAAAATTGACAAATTTAGTTTACGATTTATCTAAAGTTTTTCCAAAAGAAGAAATTTACGGATTGACAAATCAAATGAGAAGATGTTCGGTTTCAATTCCTTCCAATATTGCGGAAGGTTGCGGAAGACAAACCGCAAAAGACACAATTAATTTTTTGCATATATCAAGAGGTTCTTTATATGAATTAGAAACACAATGTTATGTAGCTCTTGACCAAAAATATATTGACGAGAATAATTTTAATATTGTTTTTAACCAGATGCAATCTTGTAAAAAACTATTAAATGGATTTATAAATTATTATAAAAAGTTGTTATGATTAAAGATACGGCCAACAACCAACAACCAACAACCAACAATTTTTTAAAGTTATCAGGTCTTGAACCCTTAATCATTACTCCAGAAACCAACTTTGTGAATGTTGGCGAACGAACGAATGTAACAGGTTCTCGAAAATTTTTACGTCTTATCAAAGAGGAAAAATACGCCGAAGCGCTTGCTGTGGCTCGAGACCAAGTAGAAGGTGGAGCACAAATCATCGATATTAATATGGATGAAGGAATGCTTGATGGCGTTTATGCAATGACCACTTTCCTAAATTTAATTGCTTCGGAACCGGATATTTCTCGAGTTCCTTTGATGATTGATAGTTCAAAATGGGAAATTATCGAAGCTGGTTTGAAAGTGGCTCAAGGTAAAAGTGTGGTCAATTCTATTTCTTTGAAAGAAGGTGAAGAACAGTTTATTCATCACGCCAAATTAGTAAAACGCTACGGCGCAGCTGTAATCATTATGGCATTTGATGAAAAAGGCCAAGCAGACAACTACGAAAGACGCATCGAAATTTGCAAACGCTCGTACGATATATTAGTTGATGTAGTTGGTTTTCCAGCACAAGACATCATTTTCGATCCTAATATTTTCCCTGTTGCCACAGGAATGGATGAACATAAATTGAACGCATTAGATTTCTTCCGTGCCACAAAATGGATTAAGGAAAATCTGCCACACGCTCACGTTTCTGGAGGTGTGAGCAATGTTTCGTTCTCTTTTAGAGGAAATGATACGGTACGTGAAGCAATGCATTCCGCATTTTTGTATCACGCCATCAAAAACGGAATGACAATGGGAATTGTAAATCCTGAAATGCTCGCTATTTATGACGAAATTCCAAAGGATTTATTAGAATATGTTGAAGATGTTTTATTAAACAGAAGAGACGATGCAACTGAACGATTATTAGATTTTGCTGAAAATGTAAAGGGAGATGTAAAAAATAATGAAAAGGCTATTCAAGAGTGGCGCTCCGGAACTATTCAAGAAAGATTAACGCATTCATTAGTAAGAGGAATCGACGAATTTATAGAAATAGATATTGAAGAAGCAAGACAAGCAGCTTCAAAACCTATCGAAGTTATCGAAATCAATTTGATGGCAGGAATGAATGTTGTTGGTGATTTATTTGGTAGCGGAAAAATGTTTTTGCCACAAGTAGTGAAGTCAGCACGTGTTATGAAAAAAGCGGTAGCGTATTTATTACCTTATATAGAAGCAAGCAAGCAAGTTGGCGATAAGCAAGGGGCTGGTAAAATCTTAATGGCAACTGTAAAAGGAGATGTTCACGACATTGGGAAAAATATTGTATCAGTGGTTTTGGCTTGTAATAACTATGAAATTGTCGATTTAGGGGTTATGGTGGCTCCCGAAAAAATTATTGCAGCTGCCATTGAACACAACGTTGATGTAATTGGATTAAGTGGATTAATCACGCCATCATTGGATGAAATGGTTTATTTGGCTAAAGAACTCGAAAGACTAAATGTGAAAATCCCAATTATGATTGGAGGCGCAACAACTTCCCGAGCCCACACCGCTGTTAAAATTGCACCGCAATACAATAGTACAGTAGTTCATGTGAATGATGCTTCGAGAGCGGTTACAGTTGCTGGAAATTTATTGAATTCGGAAACTAAATTAAAATATACAACAGATATTCGATTAGAATATGATGAGTTGAGAGAAGGATATTTGAACAGAAGTCGGGATAAGAATTTCTTAACTATCGAACAAGCACGTGTCAATAAATTGCAATTAGATTGGGAGAATTTCACGCCTGTAAAACCAAATTTTATAGGTACAAAAAATATAGAAGTTGATTTGGATGTTTTAGTTCCGTATATCGATTGGACTCCATTTTTTAGAACATGGGAATTGTTTGGGAAATATCCCGCAATTTTAACTGATGAAGTGGTTGGAGAACAAGCTACTTCTGTTTTTGAAGACGCTCAAGAAATGTTGAAAGTAATTTTGAAAGAAAAGAAACTTTCAGCAAAAGGAATTTACGGAATTTTCCCAGCCAATCAAGTCAATGATGATGACATTTTGGTTCAATCAACAACCAACAACCAACAACAAGTGGCTTTTCTAACTTTGCGTCAGCAATCTCAAAAAACTGCAGGCGCACCAAATATTGCTTTAGCCGATTTTATTGCTCCTAAAGACAGTGGAAAAACAGATTACATGGGTGCGTTTTGTGTGACAACTGGTTTTGGTGTTGACGAATGGGCTACTGAATTCGAAAAGAATTTAGATGACTATAATTCAATTATGGTAAAAGCGCTCGCAGACCGATTTGCTGAAGCATTCGCGGAATATTTACACGAAAAAGTTCGTAAAGAAATTTGGGGATATGCAGCAGATGAGGTTTTAAGTCCAGAGGCAATGATAGAAGAAAAATACAAGGGAATTCGACCAGCACCAGGTTATCCAGCTTGTCCGGATCATTTAGAAAAACCAACTATCTGGAAATTATTAAATGTTGAACAAGAAATCGGAGTAAAATTAACCGAAAGCATGGCGATGTGGCCAGCTTCATCAGTGTCGGGATATTATTTTGGACATCCAGAAAGCAAGTATTTTGGACTCGGAAAAATAAAAGAAGACCAAGTAATAGATTACGCCAAAAGAAGAAATGTTTCGACCGATATAGCATCAAAATGGTTGAATCCAAATATAGCAGATTAAATAATAGTTTAAGGGTTGATAGTTGTCGGTTGACAGAAATTATCTGTAACCAACAACCAACAACCAACAACCAATAATATGAAAGTAACACAACATATCGAAGACGCAAAAGGAGCTACATTATTCTCATTTGAAATTATTCCGCCCCAAAAAGGGAAAAGTATTCAGGAATTATACGATAATATTGACCCATTAATGGAGTTTAATCCGCCTTTTATTGATGTAACCACTTCTCGAGAAGAGTTTGTTTATGTTGATAAAGGAAATGGGTTGTTAGATAAAAAACTCACAAGAATGCGACCTGGAACATTAGGAATTTGTGCCTCTATAAAACATAAATACAATGTAGATACTATTCCACACGTACTTTGTGGCGGTTTTACAAAAGAAGAAACGGAGTATTTATTAGTAGATTGTCATTATCTGGGAATTGATAACGTTATGGCTTTGCGAGGTGACGCCATGAAAGATGAAAAATATTTTATTCCAAAAAATGGGGGAAATGAATATGCAGTTGATTTGGTCAAACAAATTAAACTTTTGAATGATGGTAAATATTTACATGATTTGTTGGATGTGGATAATAAATCCGATTTCTGTATTGGAGTTGCAGGTTATCCTGAAAAACATTTAGAATCACCTTCGTTGCAATCGGATTTAAAAAGGCTTAAAGAAAAAGTAGATGCAGGAGCCGATTATGTGGTAACTCAAATGTTTTTTGACAATTCTAAATATTTCGAATTTGTTGACAAAGCAAGAGCAATGGGAATTACAATTCCAATTATTCCTGGAATAAAGCCAATTGCCGTAAAAAAGCACATGCAACTTTTGCCACAAGTTTTCCGTGTAGATTTACCTGAAGATTTGATAAGCGCTATCGAAAAATGCAAAACATCTGCCGAAGTGAAAAATGTAGGAATAGAATGGGCAATCCAACAATCATTAGAATTGAAAGCTGCAGGAATTCCCGTTTTACATTATTATTCTATGGGAAAATCAGAAAATATTAGGCAAATTGCAAAGGCAGTGTTTTAAAAAAAAAGAATACATTTGTGGCCCAATATTTACCTAAATGAGAGTTTATTTTTCTGGAATTTTAATTTTGATTTTTGGATTTATTTCTGCTCAAGAGTTGAAAGATTCCAATGCAATTGAAGTAAATTATTTTGCCGGAAATATTATTCAGCATGCACCAGATTTAGCTCATTTAATCACTGGACATCCTGAAGGAGTGCTCTTTAGTTTTTCAAAAAAACCCCACGGCCGACAAGAATGGCAATCGGCTTATAATTTTCCAGATTATGGTTTCTATTTTTTATACCAAGATTTTAAAAATGAATTTTTAGGACACAATTATGCCATCGGAATACATTATAATTTCTATTTCTTAAAAAGAAAATTAATGTTCAAAGTCGCTGAAGGCATTGCCTTGGCATCCAATCCTCACGATAATGTTACTAATAGTAAAAATGGTGCTTTTGGTTCAAAATTACTCGGAAATGTCAATTTTGTATTAAATTATAAAAAAGACAATCTTATTGATAAATTCGGAATAGAAGCAGGATTTATTTTCACCCATTTCTCTAATGCAAGAATAAAAGCGCCAAATAGCGGAATAAATACGTGGAATATTAATGTAGGGTTAAACTATAACTTTGACAATATCGAGAACAAAATAATCGATTCTACTTCATTTAACATTAAATTCAAGCAACCTGTTAAATACAATTTGGTTCTTCGTTCTGGAATTAATGAAAGCCCTATTGTTGGGAGCGGAACGAAACCTTTTTATCATATTGGTTTTTTTGCTGATAAGAGATTGAATCGTAAAAGCGCTATTCAATTTGGAGCCGAATTATTTTTGACGAATTCATTTATAGAATTCATCAAGTATAAATCAATTGCGTATCCAAATTTAAATATAAATCCAAATACTGATTACAAGCGTGTAGGCGTTTTTGTGGGTCACGAATTATTCATCAATAAAATTTCATTAGAGGCGCAAATTGGTTATTATGTTTACAAGCCATTTAAAAATGATATTGCAATTTATGACAGGTTAGGGATGAAATATTATTTGAGCAATAAAATATTTACAGGAGTTTCCATCAAAACACATGGATTTTTAGCCGAAGCTATGGAGTTTGCAGTTGGAGTTAGATTATAAAATTTTGATTATGAAAAAAAGTATATTTTTAATTGGTTTGGTATCGTTATTTATTGGGTGTGCAAATCCTAAAGAGTGCATTGAGTCTACCGGAACCATTATAACTAAAGAAATTACGGTTACTGATTTTGATAAAATTATAGTACATCAAGGGATAAGTTTAGTCGTAACCGAAGGGCCGATTTATAAAGTTGAGGTGCAAACGGGTGAAAATTTAATGCCAAATATCGAAGTAACCGTTATTGGGGGTTTATTAACCTTAAAAGACAAATCTACCTGCAATTGGGTTCGTGAATATGGAAATACAGTAGTTTATGTTACGGCGCCTAATATTATAGAAATACACTCAAAAACAGAAAAAACAGTTGCTTCTAATGGTGTTTTATCGTACCCTATTTTGAGATTGATAGCTATGGATTTATCGAATGGTGCTGGGACTGGAGATTTTAACATGCAAGTCAATAATTTTCAAACGGTAATAGAAAACAACAATGTTTCGCGGTTTTATATTTCGGGACAAACCGATGATTTGAGAATTAATTTCTACGATGGTAACGGAAGATTTATGGGTGATAATTTGACTGCAAAATCAATTGATGTTTACCATCGAGGTTCCAACGATATTATTGTAAAACCGATTGAACGCATTACAGGAAAAATGGTTAGCACTGGAAATGTAATATTGAGAAATACTCCGCCAATTGTAGCCGTAGAACAATTATATCAGGGGAGGGTAATATATAATTAGAATAATTATTTTGTAATTTCTCTAAAAATAGTCTCTAAATTTTTATTCTTTTGATTCAGTTGTAACGTTTTCAAACCGTTGTCGTGAGCAAAGTCAAAAACCGTTGGCCTCATGTCTTTATCAGATAAAAAAGTCAATTCCCAAACCATGTCATGGGTGTTTTTATACGATTTTAAATTTGGCATTTTGGCAATAGCTTCGGCTTCAATTTTAAAATCAAATTCTACTTCAATAACCTGCTCTTTATCGGCAGAAATTAATTTATCTAATTTTTTATCAGTTACAATTTTACCATTATTGATAATGATCACGCGGTCGCAAATGGCTTCTACTTCTTGCATAATATGAGTTGAAAGAAAAACAGTTTTGTCTTTCCCTACATTTTTTATGACATTTCTAATTTCAACCAATTGATTTGGATCTAGTCCTGTAGTAGGTTCGTCCAAAATCAAAACATCTGGATTGTGCAATAATGCATTGGCTAATCCCACACGTTGACGGTATCCTTTTGACAATTGCCCTATCTTTTTATGACTTTCAGATGACAAACCAGTCAATTCAATTACTTCATCAATTCTTGTTTTTGAAACCTTATAGACATCGGCATTAAAAGCCAAATACTCCCGAACATACAAATCTAAATATAACGGATTGTGTTCTGGCAAATAACCAACGGATAATTGAACCGCTTTTTGATTGGAGTTCACGTCAAAACCATTAACAGACGCCGTGCCTTCATCAGCATTTATGTAGGTAGTTAATATTTTCATCAAAGTTGATTTTCCAGCGCCATTTGGACCTAAAAAACCTACAATTTCTCCTTTTTCAACAGAGAAAGATACCGCATCCAATGCTTTTTGGGTGCCATAACTTTTAGAAATATTTACAACTTCAATTGACATGATATTTGATTTTGAACAAAAGTAAGGAGAAAAATTCTGTTTCTATCACATTATATATTACAAAAAAGAAAGAGTTTCAATTATTAACTAAAATTATTTGTTGGGGCTAAAATTATCGTATAAAATTTGTTTTTGTACCCAACAGCAAATCATCAAAAGTTGTTTAAATCTCATTTTTAATGCTTTTTAACAATTATTTTATAAAATTTAGTAGTTCAATTTAAGAAATCCTTTTTAATTAAAGAAAATCGATTTTTTATAGTGTTAAAACAAATTTTATATATAGCTTTGCTAAGCAATTACAGATAAAAAGTGAAACATAACTTCCATTTTACACCTTCTTATTATTTCTTCTTTAGTAGAAGTAAGGATTGTGCTGTGGTTATTTGAAACAAATAAAAAAACAAATAAAAGCTATACAATCCTGATGAAAATCAGGATTTTTTTTTGACTATATATGATACAAAAAGTTGCAATACAAGGAATAAAAGGCTCCTTTCACCACCAAGTAGCATTGGGACACTACCATCAAGATATTGAAGTTGATGAATGTATGTCGTTTGAAGAATTGGTAGATAGTCTTTTGTCAGGACAATCAAATCAAGCAGTTATGGCTCTTGAGAATTCAATTGCTGGATCCATTATTCCTAATTATGCTTTGATTGACAAGAATAATTTACATATTATAGGAGAATATTACATGGATATTCATCAGAATTTCATGGCTTTAAAAGGACAAAAAATCGAAGATATTTCAGAAGTACATTCGCATCCAATGGCATTGTTGCAGTGTATGGAATTTCTAAAAAATTATCCCCACATAAAATTAGTTGAAGATAAAGATACGGCGGAAACAGCCAGAAGAATTCACCAACAGCAACTGAAGGGAATTGCGGCAATTGCTAGTAAAACGGCATCAAGAATGTACGATTTGGAAATTATAGCTCCAGAAATTCAAACGATTAATAATAATATGACTCGATTTGTTATTCTAAATAAAGAGAATTCTTTTGTTCCAAAACAGGAAATTAATAAAGCTTCTTTGAAGTTTGAATTGGATCATAAAAGAGGGAGTTTGGCGGCAGTTTTGAACGTGATGAGCGACTGCAAATTGAGCCTAACAAAAATTCAATCGCTACCAAAAATAGAAACGCCTTGGAAATATTCGTTCTTTGTTGATGTCACTTTTGATTCTTATGAGGATTATTCAAAAGCCAAATCTGTGGTAGCGATTATGGCAGAATATTTTAAGGTTTTAGGGGAATATAAAAATACAAAACCTTAAAAATGGACGCTAATTGGAAACGGTAAAAAAATAAAACAATGATTAAAACTGCAAATCGTATCGCAATAGTAGAGGAATATTATTTCTCATCAAAATTGAGGGAAGTTCGCCAACTCATTTCTGTAGGGAAACCAATCATCAATATGGGAATTGGTAGCCCAGATATGGCGCCATCAAAAAGTGTAATTGAAGCAATTCAAAATGCTGTAACCGATCAAAATGCCCATCAATATCAAAGTTATCAAGGGCTACCGGAATTGAGAAAAGGCATGGCGGATTTTTATAGAAACAACTTCCAAGTAGCATTGGATTCCAATGCTGAAATATTACCTTTAATGGGTTCTAAAGAAGGAATTATGCACATTTCTTTGGCCTTTTTGAACGAAGGAGATGTGGTATTGATTCCCAATCCAGGATATCCAACTTACACTTCTGTAACAAAATTAGTCGGTGCAACACCACTATTTTATGATTTAGTTGAAAGCAATAATTGGGAACCTGATTTTGAAAAATTAGAACTACAAGATTTGTCCAAAGTGAAAATTATGTGGGTTGGTTATCCACATATGCCAACAGGCGCTACAGCAAGTTTAAACTTGTTTGAAAAAATCGTGGCTTTCGCCAAAAAACATCAGATTTTAGTAATAAATGATAATCCGTATAGTTTTGTTTTGAACGATAATCCAATTTCAATAATGCAAGTTGAAGGCGCGAAAGAAGTTGCTTTAGAATTAAATTCGCTTTCAAAAACTTATAATATGGCGGGTTGGCGAGTAGGAATGGTTTCTGGAAAATCAGAATTTATAGATGCCGTTCTAAAAGTAAAAAGCAACATGGATAGCGGGATGTTTTATGGCATCCAAAAAGGAGCAATTGAAGCTTTAAAACTAGAAAAATCTTGGTTTGATGAACAAAATTTAATTTATCAAAAACGAAGAAAACTTACCTTTGAATTGGCAAATAAATTAGGCTGTACGTTTGATGAAAATGCAGTGGGGTTATTTGTTTGGGCAAAATTACCTAATGGAATAGTTTCTGCAGAAGATTTTGTAGATAAAATATTATATGAAAAAGATATTTTCATTACACCAGGAACTATTTTTGGAAGTAATGGAGAGGGTTATATTCGGTTTTCACTTTGTGTGAAAGAAGAACAAGTTCAAGAGGCAATTTTGAGATTTTAGAAAGAGATAGAGGTAAATCAAAGGAGCAAAAAATGAATGTATATATTATAGGTGTAGGTTTAATAGGCGGTTCTATGGCTTTGGACATAAAATCCAAATATAATAATGTGACGGTTTTTGGTATTGATAGCAATGAAGAATATTTAAATGAGGCTTTAAGTTTGAATATCATTGACAATAAAGCGACGTTGCAGGATTTGGCCGTTGCCGATTTTGTAATTCTTGCCGTACCAGTTGATGTTGCGTTAATACTCTTGCCAAGTATTTTGGATGTTGTAGGTGATGATGTGTTAGTTTTTGATGTGGGTTCTACAAAGTTTCCAATTTGTGAAGCAATTTCAAATCATCCCAAAAGAAGAAATTTTATGGCCACACATCCTATTGCAGGAACGGAATTTTCGGGGCCATCTGCAGCAATATTAGATTTGTTTAATGGCAAGACAAATATTATATGCGAGGTAGAAAAAACAACATTTAAATTGCAACAAAAAGCATTAGAATTATTTGAAAAATTGGGAATGAGAATTCGGTACATGGATGCAAAATCACACGATAAACACATTGCCTATGTTTCTCATTTGTCGCATATAAGTTCATTTATGCTCGGAAAAACAGTAATCGAAAAGGAAAAAGACGAACGAGACATTTTTGATATGGCAGGAAGTGGATTTGAAAGCACCGTGCGACTAGCCAAAAGTTCACCAGCAATGTGGACACCGATTTTCAAGCAAAATAAAAAACATGTTGTAAAAACATTGGAAGAATACATTTCGAATTTAACCAAATTTAAATCGTTTTTAGAAAGTGACGATTATGATGCCGTTTTTAATGAGATGCAAAGTGCTAATAAAATTAAGGAAATTTTGAAAACTTTCAACAAGTAATAAATAATAAAAACATAATATAAAATAATAGTAAGATGGAGAATAAAAAAGAAATGAGAACATGGCTGGATGAATTTAATTTAACACATCCATTAGTAATAGCGGGACCTTGCAGTGCAGAAACCGAAGAGCAAGTTTTGAAAATTGCACATGAATTAAAAAATTCCGATGTGAGTATTTATCGTGCAGGGATTTGGAAACCAAGAACACGACCTGGAGGATTTGAGGGTGTTGGTGCAATTGGATTAAAATGGTTGCAAAAAGCAAAGGCAGAAACAGGATTGTTGATGGCAACAGAAGTTGCAAATGCAGCCCACGTAAAATTGGCTTTGGAACATGATATTGATGTATTGTGGATTGGAGCTCGAACTACTGTAAATCCGTTTGCCGTTCAAGAAATTGCGGATGCATTGCAAAATACAGACAAAATAGTTTTGGTAAAAAATCCTGTAAATCCAGATTTAGCTTTGTGGATTGGTGGAGTGGAAAGGCTTTACAATGCAGGAATTAAAAAATTAGGTGTAAT
>Ga0114974_10000736_pt1 | contig 27009 bp, 29 predicted proteins | sample S_130206_EF_Meta_FD_87318 | JGI IMG/M metagenome (GOLD analysis project Ga0114974, IMG submission 87318) | Freshwater microbial communities from Lake Simoncouche, Canada to study carbon cycling - S_130206_EF_MetaG | ecosystem: Environmental > Aquatic > Freshwater > Lake | place: Lake... | reverse complement strand
GATGTGCTCTATACGCCGCATGTGGAAAAGAAGATGTGAGTACCTATTGCATAACGACTGGAATGTTAGAAAGGCGCGCCTCCAGTTGCTGCCTGGGATTCTCGTCGAGAATCATGAACCTGTAGGATACGTTCGCACTCGTCGTCAGGCCCTTTGTGCAGACCCAGTGAGTCGGCGTGATCTCACAGGAATAATAGGAGTAGCTGGGCGTTTTTTGCGACCACATGCTGATGTTTAAGATATCGAAAATGGACTGGTTATCCATATATACTGTATATAGTCGGTTCCTATTTAGACCAGCTCAAATATAGATGTGTTTCCAGTTGGATTCCTAAATGAAATATGGCATGCCACCGCTCAGATTCGTCGTGATCGGATGACCACATAAGGGCCTTTTTATGGCCAGCGATCATATAGAACACAGGAAGGCCCGCATGCATTCCGTAAATCACTATAGAGTGCATAGGCCCTAGAGAATGCAGGGTCACGTGGTCATAGATACAGGCGAAGTAAAAGATAATGCACAACGCAACATCAATATAATAAATGAGGCGCCTTGTTCTTTCGGGTCTTGCAAGATATGTCTTTGTGAAGTGATATATCAGGGTTGTTGTATAAATCATTAAGGATGCTATAAACAAGATTGTATTTTGTTTATAGTATGCGTGTGCTACAGTTGTGACAAAGCTCAAGCCAGAGACTTGTGTGGGCAACATGAATATATATGCTGCTATGGCTTTATGACATGTTTTTCTTCATAGGGGCGAGGACGAGTTTTATCTCACCAAGGTTTGCAACCGTGTAGCGTAGAATGAGCGGGAAGTCGTTCTTCAGATACAGCTCGATGGACGGGCACAGGCTCGTGCACTTCGTGAAAAGAACCAAGTGCTTCAACTGGAAAATGCCCTGGACAATGTCAGAGCCCGAGCCGGCCTTGTGCACCTTCATATTGGACGTGGTATTCTCCGATATGATGGTCTCCTGCTCGGCGAAATCGCCGAAGCACTTGAAGATGAGGTCTGAGCCGCTGCTTGTGATCTCGACGTCGAGCTTCTCCCCGAGCGCATTCATGTCGCGACAGATCTTCTGGAGATCGAGGCTCGGCATGTGGATGATGCTCGTGAAGTTGAGACTGGGGATCTGGATATCCTCGACATCCGTGTCGAAGAGCTTGAGGAAGTAGTTCGTGACCGTCGACTTCTCGGAATTCTCCATACGGATTCCGAGCTTGTTCGGATTGGACGCGGGGAGATAGAGTGTGAGCGAGTCGTTGTTGCCCATGGTCTTGATTAGCTTGAAGAGGTAGATCATGTTAACGCCGAGGACGTGCTTGGATGGGCAGTAATAGGTCTCGAAGCGATCGGAGAGCAGCTTGAGATAGACGAGAACCGTGTGGGTCTCGTCGACGGCCATCACCTTGATGCCCTGGGAGTCGAACTCGAGATTGGCCTCCGTAAGGATCTCCTTGAGGGCCTCGATCAGCGTGCGAAAGGCCCCGGACTGGACCGTCTTGATCTCAAATAGGTTGCCGTTCGCGTTTGGTTTGACGAGGGACATTCTAGTTCTCCTTCACGAAATCGCTTTAGGCAAAGGGGCGCGAAGGGCGAAGCCCGGGGTTCACCGCTTCCGAGTCTTGCGTCCTTTCTTCTTAGCCTTCCGACTCCCTATCTTTCTACCTCTCATTCGCTCATTCTCATTTCTAACAAGACGAAACCCCTGTGCCACGGCCGTCGTCATGAAATAAGGCCCCGTAGTGGCAATGCCATGCATGACACTCGGATAGAAGCCACCTCTTAAAGAACATCCACAGCCGCCACCTTTGGCCATATTTAATCTATGCGTATATATTAGAAAAATGCCCACATTTGCAGAGGTCAAAGCTGAGCTAGTGGAAACTATTCTGGAGAATGTGGCAGACAACACTATTTCAGAGAATGATATCGCGCCAATTCTAAAGGAGCTGGCTAAAGTAACTGCGAATCGCCCAATAGAATCCTGGAAACAGCTAGTACAACACCAGATTGAGCAGCATGAAACGGGGCATGCTGCTCAATCTGGTGTTGTAAAGAAGGCTAATAATAAGAACTCATGCCCCTACCCAGCTCGATATAAGCACATGGAAGCATGCAGCGCGTATAAAAAGGCCTTAGATTCGCATAAGGGTGTGTCAGATGCAAAGAAGGAAATGTATAAGGCTGTGGCCGCTGAGGCCGCCGGTGGTGGCAAGACCCGGCGCGCCAAGAAGACACGCAAGGCCAAGCGCACACGCCGCACCTTTTTTAGCTGGTTTAAGTAAAGACGCAATGCCGCCGAAGAAAGATAGAGCGCCTTCCCCAAGAACCTTGAAGAGAAGAGCCAATGCCTTGGCGGCCTTGGCTAAGAATGCAGGCACAAAGCGAAACAATGCTGCATCTGTACCACAGAGATCTGCGGCACAGCGTCGAGAGAATGCTGCCGCTGCCGCCGCCGCCCAGGAGGAGGCCGCCGCCGCCCTTGAGAGAGCGAAGGCAGAGGCGATCGTCGCCGCTGGAGCTGCTAGCGCTGCCGCCGCCGCTGCTGAAAAGATTCAGGCCGATGCGGCTCGTAAGGAGGAGGCGGCCGCCGCCGCTCAACAACGCTTTGCGGAAGCCGAGGCCGCCTCAAAGAGTGCCGCGGCGGCCCGCAAAGCATCGAAGGCCTTCTACGGCTCTTCATCGGGTAAAAACCTTGCCGCGAGAGCCCGTGGCGCGGAGCCCTAAGCGCCCAGAAGATATACAAGCCCCACCTTCGATATAACATCCATTCCCGCGTAGGCGATCGTTGCTGTTTTACCCGTGATGAGGAACTCCTCACTGGCGAGCCAAACAATCGGATATAGGGTCCACATAACCAGAGTTAGCAGAATCGCCGCGCTCGCCTTTAATTCAGAAAGAGTCCAAAGGATTGGTACGAAGGCCAGGCAGCCGAGCATGAACCACTTCCGGCGCTCATCTCTGTCCTTCGACTTCGTACCCTTATAGCCGGCCCAGATCATGACGGAGTTTGCAAGGATTAATCCCACAATATGTGTCGCAGCCACCTTCGCCTTCAATAGAATGGCGAGCAACATTAGCGGTGTAGTGAGAATCCAATCGGTGTAGCGATAGAACTCTGTATTATCCTTATCGCTCAGCATATATGAATAGGCGGCCGCAGATATACCCGGAATCACTGATAAGGCTGGGTTTACAAAGACGATCGTTCCGAATGTTATGAATAGGGCTGTGAACGCGAGAGTTTGAGCGATAACATCTGGATGCTGAATGGTGGCAATACGGGGTCCCAACAGCACCGATGGGATTAGTATTTTAGGACCGACTGTCGCCAGAAGGCTCATTATAATGGTAAAATATTTTATCTTATTAGAATGAGCGGAGAATACATTGACTTAAATCATGTGATTCCAGGAAAAGACTACAATAAGGTAATAAATAAGAATACGGGATCGAAATTATATATTGGGTTTGCTTAGATTGTTTCTGGATTGAGAGAGCCTCTTAAGATTAAGTTTACGCAACACGATGTGACTAAGGGGGATAAGTTATATACGTATTATGACGACAACAGGAAGCCAAATCTATTTACTCAAGCATTCTATAGAGGTAGGCGTAGTCGCAAGGCCTTGCGTAAACGGCGCAGAAGCACGACCCGGCGCTAAATCTCGCGGAATATGGCTCGCCTTTATAGGCGCATACTACTACCAGATGGAGAGCCTAACCGTGACGGCGATGGCCGGTCTTGGAAATCGCCTTATGGCGCTCACCTCTGCCCTTGCTATAGGGAGAGAGATGGGTATCCCGGTAAAGATCATATGGACACCGAGCTACGAATGCCGTATTGGATTCGATGATCTATTTGAGCCGCTTCCGAATGTGCAGCGCGGCACCGAGGGCGTCTTTCTATATCCGACCCAGTGTGGAAATGCGGCACAGTTTGACGCGTTACCAAAGACTCGAAATATGCACATTATCACCTATATTCACTTCTATAGATCTCCAAACCTAACATCGATTCTACGGGAGTTGAAGCCGCGCCAAGAGTTCGTGGATAAGGTGTCGGCGTTGTTCGGTGACAAAAAAGTGGTCGGTGTCCAGATTCGCCGGACGGATAATGAGGCCGCGATTCGCCACTCGCCAACTGAGCTATTCTTGAACGAAATGGCGACCTACCCATCCGGCACCTACTTTTTTCTCGCGACCGATTCGGAGTTTGAAAAAGTCAAGCTCAAAGACGCCTATGGAAGTCGTATTCTGACCTTCAATGCACCTCTGAATCGTGGAACTATGGAGGGAATGCGCGCGGGATTTACGGACTTTCTGGCCCTTTCTCGCTGCTCAGAGATACTTGCCTCCTTTCATTCCAGTTTCTCCGAGAAAGCCTCCGAGTTCGGTGACGTGCCCATGAGGGTCTTGAAGCTTCCGGAATGATCGTCGTGAATGGAACCAATGCCAAGAAAGATCATCGTGATCACTTGGCGAAGCCATCCCCAGACGACCTCTCTGGTATCGATCCGGCTGCCTTCTAGAATACTCTCCAGGCAATCGATCAGCTCCTTCACCGAAGGAAAGGCCGACTCTATATACGTGATTTGATCATACTGGATGCTCCCTATAAGATTACTACACGCCCTGTATTCTTTGTTCATATACACAGGCTCGAGATCGTGTAGGATTTCACGCGTAACAGATGCCAAATAGGGTCTTAGCCGCTGCTTGTTCTTTAGTGAATGACTCATCATCTCGACAAAATCATAGATCCATACGTAACACTGTTTGCACATGCGTATCGGATTCTATATGGGTGCCCGCGTCAATTTTATTAATGCGATGTGTCACAAAGGCAAAATTGGCAGGCAAGGGTACCCCCTTGCCTGGCACTAAGAGACAATGACTGACGCATCTGCCTATAAGAAGCACACGCACCGTGAGCACATCCTCGAGCTCCCCGATACCTATATCGGCTCGACGGATACGCACGCGGAGTCGCGTTGGGTCTTCGATGATACGGCGACCAAGATGGTCTACAAGGCCGTCGACTTCAACCCGGGTTTCTACAAGCTTTTCGATGAGATTCTTGTAAATGCTCGTGATGCACTTGTGCGCAGCGTGACGGAGGTAGGTCGCACGCCGATCAAGCATATCGATATCACGGTGGCCACGAATCCTCTGAAGATCACGGTGGAGAATGACGGCGACGGCATTCCTGTCGAGATGCATCCGACGGAGAAGGTCTGGGCGCCTGAGCTGATCTTCGGCCATCTGCTGACCAGCGGCAACTACGCCAAGGGCGAGGAGAAGATCGTCGGTGGCAAGAACGGCTACGGTGCGAAGCTGACCAACATCTTCAGCACCAGCTTCACGGTCGAGACACGGTCTGTGAAGCACGGCCAGAAGTATTCCCAGACCTGGACGAAGAACATGTCGGTGGCCGGGAAGCCGTCTGTTCGGGCCGACAAGGCGAAGGGCTTTGTAAAGATCTCGTACGAGCCGGATCTTACACGTTTTCCTGGCCTGAACGTGGACGATATGCTGACGGTACTTCGGACGCGCGCTGTCGAGCTGGCCGCGCTCGCCGGCAAGGATGTGAAGGTGTCCTACAATGGCGCGGCCATTGCCACGAACACCTTTGAGAAGTATACGCGGCTGTTCGTCAAGGACGGCGCGGCCATCGCCTACGAGCGCTGCGGTGAGCGCTGGGAGGTCGCGGCCGTCATGGCCCGGCAGCTGTTCGAGGACGTGCCCGAGGAGAAGCACGTGTCCTTTGTGAACGGCATTCACACCAAGAAGGGTGGTAAGCACGTCGATAAGGTCGTGAGCACCGTGATCGGCGACTTCTGTGAGGTAGCAGCCAAGAAGAAGGTCGTGATCAAGCCGGCGCAGCTAAAGGACTCGGTCATCTTCTTCGTGGCGGCGACGATCGTGAATCCGGCCTTCGATTCGCAGACGAAGGAGACGCTGACGACGCCCGTTGGCAAGTTCGGCTCGATCTTCAAGTCGGAGAAACTGGTGGGCCAGCTGGTCAAGATGGGCCTCATGGACGAGGCCACGGCGATCCTGGACGCGAAGGCGAATCGCGATGCCAAGAAGTCGGACGGCACCAAGAAGAAGACCCTGCGCGGCATGACGAAGCTGGTGGACGCGCTGTGGGCGGGCACGGCGAAGTCGGGAGAGTGCACGCTGATCCTGACGGAGGGAGACTCGGCTGCGACGTCGGCGATCTCGGGCCTCAAGGTCGTGGGCCGCGAGTCCTGGGGCGTGTTTCCGCTCAAGGGTAAGATGCTGAATGTGCGCGACGTCTCGGCCGACAAGTTCTCGAAGAATGAGGAGCTGGCCTCGATCAAGAAGATCCTCGGCTTGGAGCAGGGCAAGAAGTACGAGAGCCTGAAGACGCTCCGCTACGGTCGCGTTATGGTCATGGCGGACCAGGACTTGGACGGATCACACATCAAGGGTCTGCTGATGAACCTGTTTCACGCGGAGTGGCCGTCGCTGATGAAGGCCGGCTTCCTGTGCTCTCTGGCCACGCCGCTGCTGAAGGCCACGAGGCGCGGGACCACGGTGAGCTTCTTCTCGCCGGCCGAGTTCGAGGCCTGGAAGACGGCTGACCCGGGCTCGGGCTGGTCCTTCAAGTACTATAAAGGTCTGGGCACGAGCACGCCCGAGGAGGCCCAGGAGTGGTTCAAGGATCTCCATGAGATCAAGTACGACTGGGACGGCGCCACCGACGACACGCTGTCTCTGGCCTTCTCCAAGAAGCGGGCGGACGACCGTAAGGAGTGGCTGGCCGGCTACGATCCGAAGCGGATGCTGGTCGCCGGTGCCGGTGGTCACATCGGCTACTCGCGCTTCATTCACGACGAGCTGATTCACTTTAGCAATGCTGACAATATCCGGTCGCTTCCGTCGATCATGGACGGCCTGAAGCCGTCGCAGCGCAAGATCCTGTTTGGCTGTTTGAAACGTGGCCTGAAGACCGAGGTCCGCGTGGCGCAGCTCGCCGGCTACGTCTCGGAGCACGCGGCGTATCACCACGGTGAGGCGTCGCTGACGGCGGCGATCACGTCGATGGCTCAGACCTTCGTTGGCTCGAACAATATCAATCTGCTGTGCCCGATTGGCCAGTTCGGCTCTAGGCTCCTGGGCGGCAAGGACGCCGCTTCGCCCCGATACATCCACACGCATCTGGAGGCGATCGTGGAGGCCCTGTTTCGCAAGGAGGATGCGGGGATCCTGAAGCACATTGACGACGACGGGCTTGCCGTGGAGCCCGAGACATATCTGCCTACGGTCCCGCTGCTCGCGATCAATGGTGCGATCGGTATTGGCACTGGCTTCAGCACGGACATTCCGCCGCATGATCCCGAGGAGGTCGTGGGCCTGCTTCGCGATCGCCTGGAGGGTCGGCGTGAGACGCTGGAGAACCTGGCCATGCGGCCCTGGTGGTTCGGCTTCAAGGGTGCGATCCAGCAGGTCTCGGACGGCGTCTGGCTGACGAAGGGCTGCTATACCTTCGACGACGTGAAGCGGACGGTCTCGGTCACGGAGCTGCCGGTGGGCGTTTGGACGCAGGACTACAAGGCCTTTCTGGATGAGCTGTGCTCGGCCGAAGGGACTGTGCTAAAGAACTTCGAGGATCTGTACAACCACGTCGACGTGCGGTTCGATCTCGAGCTGGATGCCGAGTACTATGATGATGCGAAGGAGAATCCGCAGGAGTTTGAGAAGCGGTTCAAGCTGACGAACACGTGGCGTACGACCAACATGGTGGCTTTTGACGTTGCGTCGAAGATTGTCAAGTATGGGTGCGTCGGTGACATGCTGGAGGCGTACTATGGACCGCGCCTGGCGGCCTACGAGGAGCGGCGGGCCTCGGAGATGGCGCGGCTTAAGGCGGAGGCTGTGGAGGCGGACGCCAAGGCCCGGTTTCTGAAGGCGGTGCTCGAGGGGTCAATCGATCTCCGTCGGGCGACGGATGAGGCCATTGTCAGTCTCATGAAGATGCACGAGCTGCCGGCACTGTCTGGGCCCGATGTGGAGAACGTGGACTCGTATGAGTATCTGCTGCGGCTGCGTATGGATCGTGTGAAGGCGGCGGCTGTGGCCGAGCAGGAGAAGGCCGTGGCTGTCGCTCGGGCGGCGGTGGCCGTGCTGGAGGCGACTACGGCGGCGGCCATGTGGCTTCGGGATCTGGACGACTTTGTGGCCGGCTGGCAGGCTATGAAAAAGGCGCGGGAGGCGCTTCTATCGGGTGTGGCGGCTCCGAAGAAGTTCAAGCTGGTGCGGAAGAAGGCTGTGGCTTAAAGAGCTTTATCAAATATAGAAAACATCATTTTTTACGGCCGTATAACGGCAATAAAAAAAGATGAATGGACCAGGTGAGGATTGAACTCACGACTCCCGCGTGACATTTGTATAGATATTCTCTATAAGCACGATGCTCTAACCAACTGAGCTACTGGTCCGATATGGCCCTTCGGGCCATCTTGCACCAGTATCATACCGCTTCTTCGAAGCGGTGAGCTACTGGTCCAGGGGACCCTTCCACGCCACCCACTACCGGCCAAAACCCCGTCAATTTTGGACCCAGGATCACATGGAAAGCCGCGCCACGAACGCCTCCACATCCTTAACAGATGACTGATCTTTAGGCTGAGAATACGTGTCATAACGCAGAACCGGCATGTTAAACCAAGGGGCATGCAACCACCCAAAGTGGTGCGAGTCCAGGCGATCCAGATACTCAACCTCAATGACTTCACCAGGACGAGCCCGCTGCTCAATACGCTCGTGACAGATTGTCACCGGCGTGTCGAGATGAATGTAGCCCGTGATCACAGGAGTCTCTGCCGCAACCTGCGCATACCACCGCATATAAAGTGTCCATTCCAGCGGAGTCATATCGCCATCATCCGTCAGCATAGTCGCGAAGATATTCTTGTCCGCCCCAATGGAACGCTCCGTAACAAAGATCTGCGAATCCGAGAAGGCGTGGTTTCGCACGCAGGTCCGAAGAGCCTTCGACCGACTCAGAAGTGCCGCATTCTGGAAGGTGTAGGCCCAGCGCCGCTTATCCTCATAGAAGTTCTGAAGGAGGTTCCGACCCGTCGAGTCCGGCGCGAGCCACTCCTCCACCGGCTCGTCTACAAAGTGCCACTCAGGATGAGCGGTCTTGAGAGCCTCGATCAGCGTGCTCTTGCCAGCGCCAATATTTCCCTCGAGAGAAAGAATAATCGGAGGCATGTTCGTACCCTTGGTTTAGGCCAGCCACCACTCAATTTTTGCGTCCAGGAATCGGCGAATCATAGTAATGCACAAGAGATATCCGACCCGTGTCCGGATCTATTATCTCACAACTCTTGCCCGATACTACTCTGACCTCGACCAACATCTTGGCGCCCACCCCTCGAAATTCAGAAATGATGGTACCCAGATCCTTACATGCAGCAAGATAGTCCTTTACTAATCTGCTATCTCGAGTCGTATATAGCTTTTTGAGAGCCGCGGCGATAATAGGATGTCTTGGAACAGCGGCTATAAACCCGTTAAACGCCGCCCCTCGATGCTTAATATCCCATGCGGAGACGAAGGTATTTTTGCCAACAATCTCATTGAGAGGATCATAGAGCATGAGGTCGCTATCGATATAGACGCCACCCTTCTTATAGAGATAGTAATATCTGAACAAATCCGCCTTATGGGGTCCCACTGTGAACCCCTGGAATACCTCCGCAATTTGAGGAAACTGTCGATCCGGATTCTTTTTAAAAAATTCGAGAATATCCTCGTCATCAAAGAATCTGTAATCGTAACCACTGATCTGCCGCTTTAGAAGACTAATGACTCTCGGTGCAATAGGCTCCTTTGCAGTCTGCACAACAACATGAGGTATCTTTCGAGATCTTCTTGTTTGCCCGCGCATATCCTATATTCTAGTTCGACAAGAATCACATAAAGGGGTTCATTGGCAACGTCTTCGTGCCCGCACTACTGAGGTGCTGCGGCTGCTCCAAGGGCACGGGGAGATGGCTGATATCCTGGATATAGAACTGATAGTGATCGACCGCCGACAGAATATGCGGCACAGACCACTCCACAACCTTCAAGTTCAGATCTGTGATCTGCCCAACGATATCCGTAGGCAAGTTCCGGGCATATTGGTAGTATATCGCGCGCATGATGATCTTCAGCTCATCCACCGACTGCTTATCAATGACGTAGCCCTTTGGTGTGCTCCGATCGTAGACGGCCTTGCGAATCAGCTGCTGGATCCGCTCGATGTTCTCCGATGAAAAGAATCCGTTACTAACTGGCGTCTTCTCCCAGTTGCCCCGGAGCATATCATTCTGGAAATCGATCTCGGCAGTGGTTTGTGTGGCGAATCCCGGGATTCCGATTTCCTTACTGAAGTCGCCAGCCCCGGCGACGCGGCCGTTCCGGCCTCCAGGTGGGTTGGATGTTTGAGGAAGGATAAAGCCAGAGCTCATTCTGTATGCCACGCGTATTTTCTTCTGGCTGAATATAATATGACATCTGTTGTCACATCATACAGACAGCCTCACTCTTCATATGTAAATCTCGCCGTACTTACCGGTAAAGTCTACTCTCTTGCGTCTGTTCAGGCCGCCTTAGCCGATAAGACGGGTGCCACAGTACCTGCACAGGTTGCCTGGAACGCGGCACTTACTGGCGCGGCCGGCACGGTATTCCTTAGAGACCTCGGCAAGACTCTCACAGATGGTACGAATGTCTTCCGGAAAGTCCAGCTCATTGGAACAGATCCCAGTACGTCTGGTGTCTCTGGCGATGATACGGCAGCCGACCCCTATCTCACCGGCTACATTCTTCTAGGTCTCAACGGCGCGAAAGGCTCCTATGGCGGTAATAAGGTCACCCCCGTCGCCAAGTATGGTCTGTAACGTCTTGTACCGATCGTATGTTCATGACTGTAATTCATAAGATCTATATAGATGACATCTGTACTCCGATCATTCAAACAGATTAGCGCGGACGCAGGCTATTTTATTACGCTTTCCAATTGCTCACAAGCAGTCTTTACACCACTATCGGTTATGCAAGTGACATCGGGTTTAACAACGACTCTAGTGAGGTGGTCTGTCCCGGGCAGTTTTAGTGGGGGAGCCGGTGACCTTTTTAAGGATATGGGTCGTAGTGTTATGGGACAGGGGCTCACATTCCGTAAAGTGCAGTATGTCGATGCGACGCCCGACACGAACGGTGTCTCAGGTTCCTCCGGTTCAACCGATGGCTCAGACTATAACGTCGGCTATATTCTTCTTGCTGACAACGGTGCCAAGGGAACGACCATAACGAATGCCGTGGTCGCCCCCGTAGCCAAATACGGACTATAAAGTGTAACAGTTGTATAGATGGACCTTTCATTCTTCATATACTTATTTCTAGCGATCGCCTCGATCAGCGGCGGAACCTATTATTTCTTTATGCGGGATAACCAAATCGCTGCTGGAATCTATGGTGTCGGGGCCCTTGTTATCGCAATCTTCTTCGGCTCAAGATGGTTTCTTCCGTCCGGCTCGGCTACGACTACGCCGGGGACGTGGCCCCCCGTGATCAATGTTTGCCCCGATTTCATGAGTCTTGTGACGCTTACACCAGCAGCCAACCCTGGATCATCAACTCCGGCAGCTCCTGAACTTGTCTGCGTTGATACAATAGGCATCTATAAGGACGGGATTACGAAGTGGAGCCCGGGAGACACGGCTGAAGGCAAGATATTTCACCTGTTCGCAAGCATCTCGGATGACAAGGCTCGTGGCACGGCTCTCTGCAATGAGTGTAAGCTCAAGAAGGTGGCCTGGGAGGGTGTCTATTCGGAAGGTACATGCATAGGTACGCTACCACCTCTACCGAAGCCTGTTGGTGTCTAAAAAAGGCAGCTGACGCTTAAGCCAAAGGCAGCTGACGCTTAAGCACTCCATGCAACCCCAATAACAGAATGGAACGTTCCCGGAATCCGGAAACCTTCTGTCTGCATCCCGAAATAGAGGCCAGTATCGCGGACTGGCTTGTCCATAGACAACAGGCGGCAGTCTTACTCTTAGGGCCCCCAGGAATCGGAAAGACGACTCTCGCCCACCGGGCCTTTTCCGCAGCCGGCCTCAAAACGGTCGAGTTCAACGCCAGCCACACGAGATCCGGAACGTCATTCCGGAAGATCATCTTCCCGCTTCTCCAAGAGGGCGGGATCGTCCAAATGATCGAATCCGGAAAGCGCGGTGGTATCGGAGTTCTTCTGGATGAAATCGACGGCCTCAGCAATGGTGAACGGGGCGGCTTGTCTGAACTCTATACTTATCTGAAGTCGAAGGGCGTCAAGGATGCGCGGCCGCTTATTCTGATCAGCAACTCTCTGGATACCCGCACGCTTCAACAGATTTCGAAGCTGTGTCTCACCTTCGCAATGAGTCCGGCCGCGCCTTCTCGGCTCAAAGAATGGCTGGGCCAGGATCCTCCGGAAACGTATTCCGGGGACCTCCGATCTCTCCAGCGCCAAATCGCCGGCCTCGAGGATCCGGAACAAATGGTGGAAGTTCCGGAAGGCGTGATGCCGGTGGCCTGGTGGACACTTTGGGGAGAATGGGATCCTCTCTTGGATCTGGACATTGAGAACAACGAGGGAAATCTGGCCAGCCTCATTTCTTTGGAGAATCTTCCGGAACGTGTGGAGGCGGCCAAGGGAAATACGGAAGCGGCCTGGGATTTGTACGCCTCTCTTTTCCGAGCCTACAAGGTCTCAGACCAGGGAGATTTCTGGGCCTTCTTTTACCAGTGCTGGACGATTCTGCCACTATCCTTGAAGCTGAAACTAAAGACTATTAGTCTACGGCTGGCCGCGGAGGCGCCCTTACCTCCAGGAACAGAGAAGCCGGTTGCGGGTGATTTCCGCTATACGCCGGTACTAACCAAGCAGTCGGCGATGTTCAATGCCTGGAAGCTGTTGTGCGAAATCTCGGAGGCTCGTGGTGCTCCCGTGCGCTTGGCGCCCATGTATGCCTTCACTGAGCTCCAAGAGGGCACAATGAAGTCCGATAAGGTTCGGAGATATGAGGCGGTGAGTTTGCAGTCGTTTTATAATACTATAACAGGATGAAGAAGTCTTCTATCTTACGATTTACTCGAAAATGCTTGAAGGCCGCGTATAAGGAAGATGTCTGCAGAAAGGCATGGGTCTTTGGTGCAACACCTACTGAGGAGCTGCAGAAGATGTACCGGGCCGCATTTAAGGATGAAAAGACCTTCACATGGCCTCATCCGATGAAAGCGAGAAAGACCATGAAATATTCGAAGGCGCCTACGAAGATTACAAAGGCGATGATCTTGAAGGCTGCGGGGCAGAGGTTTGTCTAAGGATGTGTTTGCGACTGTATCTTGGCACTCCACCAGGAGTGCCATGATCACTGCCCCACAGGGGCAGTGATCTCATCAGCATGCAGCAGCTTGATAAATTGCAGCGGCCCCTTCCGCCCCATACGATAGGCGCGACCCAAAATCTGCTTCTCCTCCTCGCTGGTCATAGCGTGAAGAAGAATCACATGCGTCGCCGCCGTGATATTGAGACCCGCCCCCGCATAACCGGCATTCAGAAGAAGGCAACGAACCTTTCCGGAATCAAAGGCATTGAGCGTGGAGGCAATCACGTCCTTATTTCCCTTCAGATGCTTCACAGTGATACCCTCATCCGTTACTGCCCGCTCGATCGAACTGAAGGGATTGTCGTAACGACTAAACACGAGGAAGCGGCCCTCCGGCGACTCCCGGATAATCCGAAGAAGAGCATCAGATTTCTTCTCGAGCTGCGGCTCATCTGACACCGGCTTCGCGGCCACAATCTGATTTCCCGTACCCAACCGCTTGAGTTTGCTCGGATGAATCGGCTCCCGACACATCGGGCATGCCTGTGACTTGGTCAAGCATGCCAGAATACATTGCCCACAAAAGATGTGAGAGCACGGCGTAACCGTGGGCTCCGACGGCTCATCGTAGCAGATTGGACATGCCTCTGACTTGAAGCCCTCAATACGCGCGCGAATCATATCAATCTGGTCCGTGACACGCTTGATCTTCTCTTCTAGCGACTTCAGAGCCGTCTCCTTCGACGCTACCGTAGAATATTCGAGCTCCGACTTGAATTTGAGCGTCTGCCTGAGGCGTGTCAACTCCTTCTGCAAGTTCTTCGTGACCGCATCAATCAGATTCGTCGTATCCTCCGCCTTGATCCCGAGCGCCTCCATGGCCCCCGTCACATCACCCGCATGCAAAAGATTCTGGACCTCTATGGGCACGGCGTCCCCGACAATCTGATGCGCGATCGTCGATTTACACAGGATCTGGTGTCTATAGAGCGGCGGCAACGAAATCGACTCCTGAATATATTTATCGTCGCAGCGCACGACCACATTACCCCGTAAAGGGTGCGAGTTCTCGATGTACTCACGATAGTAGTTATAGGACGTCATATTAAACCGCATATAGCGATACGATGACGCGACGACCGAGGTCGAGCCAGTAAAATGCGGCGCTAGACACGAATATCGACTCGTCGGATCTAAGATCATCGTTTCAATGACCCAGTTCGGCAAAATGATTGTCTCATTTGCAAACAGCACATTCATCCAAGAAGCCGTCACGAACCAGGTAAATCGGGCGACCGGCTTCGGATAACCCTGGACCATGTGCATCGTGTCCATCTCATCGAAAAAGGCGCGCTTCCAACGTATTTTCAGATCTCTTTGCCAAGCACTAAGGCGCTTATACAGAGTATTGCTTACGAGAACGACATCGGCGGCCAAGATAGATGTGATCAGGGCCTCCTGGGCATCTGGCGCATCAAATACCTTCAGCTTGTCCAAGAGTACCGATTTCAGATTCGTCTGCTTTATATAACCGACCCATTGACGAAAGAGGGTGTGAGGAACTACGATCAGACAGCCCGCCTCTGATACATCCGAGTACGTAGTAGTCTTAATGCTGAACAGGTGAGTCGAAGCATTTTTCTGCATCTCCGTGCGAGATATAAGAGGTGTTACGGCACCGCGCATAATACGGGCGATATGCCCGAGAACCATATATGATTTCCCGACGCCCACGGAATCTCCGAGAATCGCATGGTCTCCATAGAGCTTTTCACCGGATATATCGATCCCCTGCATGAGACTCAACTCCTTGAGTTCCATGGCCTTGAGCGCGGCCTGCTGGTGCTCGCGCAGCTGGATCTTGAAAGTCTCAGGCGGCACATCGACCGTGGGGCTCGAGGCGACGAGTCCATTGTGGACCACGTCGAGCATGATATTGAGTCTCCGTGTCGCACTATCTACGTAGGCCATCTGATCATGTAACCGGGCTTATTCTTAAAGCCAATATACCCTGAAATGCCAAAGTTAAGCCGTCGCATAAAACTCACGCAACGGCGCCTCCTTGATGAAATCGCGCATCTTCATGCTAGTCTTATGAACGAGAGGCGACGGGTTTTCGCGCATCTTCCGCTTATCGAATGTGTTCTCCGAGTGACTCATGACCAGCATAACCTTCTTAGGATCAAGCTGGATCATACGATGCTTATAGCCTTCAAGAAATGACTTTTCCTCCGCGTGTGTGACGGTCTCATCATACAAGTGATTCGCAGCATAGGACGAGCGCCAAGCCATCGTGCCATTCGTGGCGTGGTTCGGGTTATAAGGGCCGAGCCGATAAATCACCTTGATGTCGCTATAATACATATAAATCTCCGAGGAGCCGGCGAGATCAATGGTCGGTTTCGACTTGAAGGCATTCACGACCGCGGATACGCGATTCGGCGGATAATAGTCGTCATCGTCCATGGCCACGATAATCGAGCCCTTTGCCTCCTTATTGAGGCGATTCCGCTTATAGCCGATCGTGCGCTTCTCCTCCTCCTTGATATAGCGCACCTCGTAGCCTTCGAGCCCCTTATTTCCAAGAATGAGATCCTCTACCGGATCAGAGCCGTCATCGAGAATAATCCACTCCATGCGATCTTTCGGATATACCTGATGCTTGAAGCAGGCGATTAAGTGTGGGATGAACCGACGGCGATTATAGGTTGGCGTGATCACAGAGACAAAGGGAAAGTCCCGCTCTTTCTGTATAGTCATTCTATCCTGTATAACACGGGTCAAGTTTAGACCGCCCTTACAATTACGTTTTCGCTTGAACTCCCATATTTCCACGAAATATATATATAAGCTCATCCAAATCATCTCTAGAATATGCCCAAATACTTGTGGTGACTGCCAATATAATGGAAATCAGTCGTATGACAAGAGTAGAGCCACCCGTCTTATAGCCAAACAATACATTAGCAACTATAGTCACACGCTGCATGATTGAGAGTGGATAAGGAACTTTCACGGCCCGCATCGCTTCCTCAGCAGGAACACCTTTCGATTGAAGCGCGGCCGCCACCTGCTGTTCCGCAACTTGTGTTGTAACTCCAGCCACCTCTAAAACATTCACAGCCTCTTTTGCAGCCTCCACAGGAGTTTGACCGGTCGCGGTCGCTTCAGTAAGCGCCTGGGTCGCCAAGCTTGGTGGAGCCCCATACGTAGCCTTACCTCTTGCAACTGCGCCAGCCATTCCAGCGGCTTCCGCTGCAGAAAGAGTCGGTGGAGCGCCTCCCACTTTAGGAGCAACGGCCTTCTTAGCAACAGCATTCGGAGCAACTGTCACGGGATTTGCTGGTAGCTGAAACAGTGGAAAGATTGTCGCGTTCCATTCTGGTGGATTCATGATTCCATATATTAGTGATATTGGGAAGAAGACGGTTCCATAAAAGAAATAGTAGATACGGATTGGCAAAAAGGTTTCATGTATATACGTATTCGACATGATAATGCCTCCAAATATAGCACATATGAAAAGTAGGATATAATAAATATAATCGGAAGCAAATCGCCACGCCCGCTTTACTAGACGCCACCCATTGAACTCCTTATTTTCATAGACCCGTAGGTCATCCTCAGCGTTTGCTAACTCGTCCAATAAGTCTTCCGGAGTCGCATCCTTGTTTTTTAGAATATCGGCAAACTTATCTTTAATATTATTCGGTATGGACGTGTCTTTCTCAACCTGTTTTACACGTGCTTCTATGATTGCAGTGGCTTCTGCGCGCTTCTTGGTAGCAACATCATTATCATATTTTAAAGCTGCATCCTCTATGCCAGATAACATGTTATTGATTGCGGCGCGGCGATTCGCGACAATATCTGGACCGAGCTTGGACACCTCGCCTAAACTCTTTTCAATCAGGTTTAAAGGGGCTAGCGCCGCGTCGGCTGCACTATTAGCTGCCTTATCTGCGAGTTTCGATATGCCTTTGCCAATGCCACCCGTTACGGCACCCGTCGCGCCCGATACTGCGCCCGCAACCGTTCCTGCAGCCCCTTTTAACCAGTCCATCCTACCTCTATTCTGAGAATTGAAAGTCCATGAAATAAACATGATTCTAAATAGGATGAGCAGCCGTGCGAAAACACGGAAGAATGCCGATTACGTGATTGCAATCCCATCCTATAAGCGTGTGGAAACGCTCAAGGAAAAGACATTGGCCACCTTGGCAAAATACAAGATCCCGCCCAGTAAGATCTATATCTTTGTCGCGAATAAGGAAGAGGAGGCAGCGTACAAGGCCGGCCTGGATCCAGACACATATGCGAAGATTCTTGTAGGTGTACCAAAGATCGGGCCCCAGCGTATGTTTATCATGCGGTACTTTCCGGTCGGAAAGCCACTCGTCCAAATCGATGACGATGTCTCCGCCTTTATAGAGTACGATGCGAAGGCTAAGCGCCACGAGAGACCCCTGAGAGATCTGGATGCCACGATTCGTCGCGGATTTAAGCTCTGCAAGGAGGTCGGTTCGAGCTGCTGGGGAATCTATCCAACGGCGAATGGCTTCTTTATGAAGCCGGGGCATACAACTGATCTCCGTTTTCTCATAGGCGTTATGACAGGCTGCTTCAATCCGGGCGCCGCCTTTAAGCTGCACTGTGAGAGTTTCAAGGAGGACTATGAGCGGACCTTGAAGTTCTATAAGAGAGACGGATGTATTGTGCGCATGAATGACGTCGCACCAAAGACATCCTATTATACGGAGAAGGGCGGGGCGGAGGAGTTCCGTGACTGGAAGCCGATGGAGGCGGAGGCCAAGTGGCTCGAGGCCGAGTTTCCAGGCCTCGTAAAGCTTCGCTGGATCAAGCGGGAGAAATACAGTAAGACACACTTGTATCCGGATGTGCGGGTCAAGGATTCGTCGAAATTGAAAGACTAGTACTCGGTCATATTCTTGCCACAAAAATCATCGAGAGCATCCTTTGTCTCTAGAAAAATAGACCCATCTCTTTTTCTGGATCCTTTTACACTTTTCACCTTATTCGCGTCAATCCAGTAGCCATCTAGATTTTGACCGAGATCTCCAAAGATGACTGAATCTGGTTTTGTTGCCGGCGCATCCGACTTATTGCAATATACTGCATAAAACCCGTTCTTTCTAGATGTAAACTTACCATTGGTTCCTAGAGTTGTTTTACTAAAGATTGCGTGCACCTTTTTGCCATTCTTAAGCGTGGCTGCCCGTGTGCCTGAAAACCCTGGTGGTTTTGGTTTCGCTCTAGGCCCAGGCGTATGTTTTAACCGATGAAGTGTATTAGACCATTGATTTTTTAAACTATTTCCCCAAGCGCCGGATCTGTACTTGCAACCTTCAGTACAATTCATAGCCCGGCCTTGGATTCGCATGAAAGCCCGGGCTTTTGATGTCTTATTGAATCTCTCGACACATTTATAATAGTCAGGGACTATCCCGGGACTAGTAGGCTCTGTGCAGGCCTGATTGAGCAGCCCTTGATATTCGGCCTTTTTCTTCTTATATTCGGCAGTAATCGACGCACACTTTTTATCACACGCTCTCAAGAGTTTATTTCTCTCTTTTGCAGTTAAGCGCCGCGCCGGCTTCTCGTTCATTCTACTTATAGGGCGTATTTGAGTCCGCCCATACCAGAGGCCACCTCGAACCAGTTGATGTTCTCGACATAGATATTCAAATCATAGGAGTACGTGGTGTTGACAGGCAGAGGAAAGACATCCACCTCAATCTGGAAGTTCTTAATCCGGCTGGAGTTGATGGAACCCGTCGGCTGCGCACTCGGACTATGGAGCTGGAAGGTATAGATGGGCAGGCCTTCTTGGCCAATCCCTGTCACATATCTATAGGTACTGACCTTCGTGAAATAGTCAATTGACTTCTGCTCCTGAATCTCATTACCGTCACATAAGACGCGTAGGGCCCGGATCATATCGATCTGGGCATTCGGTAAAAGCAGACCCGATGAAGGGGTCATGGGATTCAGACCGGGTGTCGGCGAGAAAGGCGCGACCGGCCAACTCGCCCAGTTCGTAAAGTTCGCAAAGTCGTTTCGCTGCGCTGCATCCGAACGACGCTGCAATAAAATAAGGCGCGTCACCGGATTGTGCGTATACAGATCGAGAATCTGTCTGCTGGTTAAAGAAGGATATGGATATTTGGTGACCTGTGTTATGACATACGATAGGGGCTGCTGGGCGAATATACGCTGTTCCTCCTGTGGCAGATATATGAAGGTGGTCTCTAAGCGCGGATTCATGAACCACGAGTTCATCGGCGGCACCGTGTATCCGATATCCGTAAAGAAGTTCTTGATCTGGGTCGTGGCATCCATCGATGACACATAGCTCGGGAGATTCTGCTGTGCATCGGCATCGGTGGCAGCCATCGTGTAGTTCGGGTTTACGCGATATCCAGACGCATCGAGAACCGTGTAAAGAGATGAAATGGGTGCCAGAGTGAGCTGGACTTCGCAGTCATGGTATTGCAGGCCAATCAGGGGCAGAGCATTGCTGGTATCTTCCGTAAACCAGAAGGCGAGCGGGACGTATATATCCCGCCCAAAGATCGACGGGCGATTTAGCTGCGTGGTAACACCAGGGGTTGGATAGACAGTAGGATATCCGGCACCCATTCCCGCATAGGAGCCTGAGGCCGGATGATTGAGTTCCGGAACATTGCCTACGAGAGTGCGCCAATCCTGAAAATTGTCCTGGTCATAGTCGAGTAGGGCCCGGGATAACAAATAGGCGCCATCGACTTCATGGATTTTCTGGCCTCCAACGAAAAATGCGGCGGTCTGGATAATGGCCGCGCCCAGATACTGGGACCACTGGAAATCGTATTGGGCCCTGCCCGGTATATCACACAACTTGCTATAAATATCCGGAATCCGGAAGACAAAGTACATGTCCGATACTAGGTCACCGAAGCGCGGAATCTTCGCCCGAAGCTGAACGGGCTGATCGAAGCTCAGCTCGTTGGGGCCGTCCAAAGCGATGGAGATATTTTCCATTGCGAAGTGCGAATAGCGCTTGAATGCCCTATAGAAATAGGTCATTTGCGGATTCCCGCTTAGAATAACATTTTGAGCTCCGTAGGCCACGAGGGCCACAATACCACCCCCTGTCATTTCCTATCGGGAATGGCTAACTTTATTTAGACCCTTGTCAGCTTTAACTGGGTCCATCAGACACAGTTAAAGTTGACGGTGCACTACACAAAATCTTACGTCGCCTGGTTCGACCACCAATCGTCCGCCAGATAGGGCGGAGTATCGGACGGCGGTGTTTTCACCACTGACGACGGTCCCTGCGCCAAAAGGCGATTGATTTCCCCGATCGACAGGGCGTATCTCGCATAACGTAGGTTGCTTATCGAGCCGCTGAAGACACCCGTCATTATGAAATTCTCGGAACCACCGTCGGCATTCTTGATTGCAGGAAGAGTGGAGCCCATTACTCTTGAATTCACATTCTGGAATACCGTAATGTCTCCGAAGTTCTGGTAGGGTAGAGTATTGGAGAACTTCATACGATTCGCGAGGCCACCGTTTACGTAGACGTCGATTCCCTGGCGGTAGGAGTTGATCGTCACATGAAACCATTTTCCAACCGGGATGTTCTGAACATCCACGTAGGTATAGGGGTTTGCATAGGTATTCATGAAGACGCGCATCTTATTTGTCACGCCGTCGATGAATACACCGGGACCCATTAGAGGCCATGGACTGCTGTAGCCCTTGTGGAACACGTGCTTGAGCCCCTCGTTTCCATCGAAGTTGTTGGGCAATACACGCAAATAGAATGAATACGAGAACTCAATGCCTGTGCGCTCATTGACCGATAGGCCGATTGGATCGGCGTCCGTATAGACTGCCGTATTCTGGCGAATCACTATAGGGCCGTCGGCGGATGATGCCGTATAGCCAATCAGTGTGTGAAAACGGGTGGCCGCCGAGTTCGAGGCGAAGTAGATATATTCCATCACATACATTGCAACAAAAAGTATTGCTATCAGGGTGAGCCCTGTAACGATTTGACTGGAAGGAGTATTCAATTGATCCTGGACTGAGTTCATGCCCTATCTAACGGGTTGTTCCAAAATAAGAACCCCCGTTAACGAGGATTCTTATGTTAGTGTATCGTGAAATGCCCACCCACTAATGCGTTATTCGAACTCACATCGGTTGGTTACCCGTCACCAGTGTCATGAGCCAGCTCATGAACGTCTGATTCGCCTTCGGCCCATTCGAATACATGCGATAGATTTCTCCGGGAGTAAGGGCAAACCGTGCGACGGACATTCCGGTCACATAGCCATTGAGTGCACCCGGAGTAACAGGGCCACCCAAAACGACCGGGATAACTCCCGCCGGATCAACCTTATAGTAGCTGCTAGTCACGCAAGACCGAGTCAGTTTTCCGTCCATATAGACGTCTATTGTGCGACCGCTGAGAATGACGGTTACCATGACCCAGCGCTGGAGGTCGACGGTTGGAAGATCACAGACCGGCTCCGAGTTTGCAGGGCTGTTGCTTCCAGTAGCCGTGCCGTCGGTTCCGGTCAAGAATGTTGACGGATAGTTTCCATTGTTGCTGAGGAAAAGGGTTCCGCCAGTGGTCGTGGTAGCTGCCGCAGCTCCCGCAGCTCCCGCAGCTCCTCCAGCAGGAGCCGGTGTTGATGCAGGACTACCTGAACTGGTAGACGAAGCGCCCTGGACCGATCCAGCGGCTACACTGTGAGTACGAACGACTAGAGTATTTGTCTGTGCACCAACGCCAACATAGAGCGTTGAGAATGCATTGGATGTGCTCTGTCCTCTGAGCTCAAAGATGGGCTTTCTAAAGTTGATACCGTCACGGAAGTTGTTAATATAGACCCACGTATTGAAACTATAGTCGCCGCCCTCGAAAGGCTGGGGGATATCCGTAGCTTTGAAGGCCGTAGTTGGGGGCTTATTAATCTCCGAGCTCACGATGACGGTCGGGGAGCTCATGACAGATGAATACAGGAATCCATAGGCGATATACAGCACGAGCACACCGATCATTAAAATAACGACGGTCCCTGTGCTGAATGTGGATGATTGACTCGATGAATTCGAGTTCATGGGGTCACTTCTAACGATGGTCGCGCAAAAAAGTTCTCAACGCAGAACATTAAGCGTAGTTCGACACCCATATTTTATTCGACGCGGGCGTCACAGTAGGCAGTTTACAGTCGCCAGTTAGGCAGAAGTTAAACTTCGGCAGATGAAAGTTTAGCCTATAGGCGTAGTCAGGCAGAATACCGTTCACGTCGGGCATATTCATCTCAGAAAGAGTTTTGGCGCCGCTGGAGTTCAGATAGGGCGCCCCACGCGTATCCGCCAAGGTACTGTAGTCGCGCTCAATGTCTATAATCGTATTGCGAGTCGGGCGAACGGTGATATTCGCCAGCTGTCCAATAAGGCCAGTCGACCCGGACACTATTCCCGTAAGGTTTGTTTGCGTGGGATTCCAAATCGGCATAAACATCGTTTTCTGCGATTTTACCAACTTATCATTGTAATAAATGTCGAACTGCCGCCCCTCTCTCACGATAGTGACCATTAGCCACTTCTGGACCGGTGTGGCAGGAAGTGGGATGGTTTCAATATAATACTGATGTCTCTGCATCGCTCCCGATAAGTCTTGCATCTCCGTTTTTACATAGAGGTGCGTGGCCATAGCGCCCTGCCGACCTGCGTCGGGGACTGGCATAACTTCGAGTGTGGCAATGCCAAGAAGGTCCATGATATTGTAATAGCCGCGATTGAGGCACGGCCTACAACCGCTCAAATCACCGCATAAACACGGCTGAAATGATCCATCTGAGCAGGAGGGCTGCGTCGGATTCGTCCCGCAATCGACGTGCGAGCCGGTCTTCATCATGGGATTTAAATAGATGAACGCCTGAGCCGTGAACGTCGGCTCAGTAAGAATCTTTGAATCCGCGAAACTCACTGCAACTTTTCTGGAAGAAAGATCGAAGGGGCCGCTCGCCGTTACATTGACCTTAGCGACGTAGTTTGGAGAAAAATACATGATAAGAACAACTACTAAGACTATGACAAGCACGACTGGAATCAACCAGCCCATTCTACCGATAACTGCATAAAATAAGCGCCACCTGCAAGATCGTGCTTATTTTATCTTACTTGCCTCCCTTAGCTCGTAAAAAAGGCGACATTCGATTGCGGCGACCCATTCGCCAGCACTTCTCTTGAAGCCAGTTCTCTTGGCCAGTAGTTCACTTTCCCTACTAAACAGCTTTCCCGTGAGCTGATGTGTCCAAAATAGAAGGGAGGAGAACTGGATCTACCGATTGGTTTATATCTGAAGGACATTGAAGTCTCCAAATAGCCGTTCACATAGACTTCCAGGAAGTTCTGATCATATACATATGTCACGCGGAAGGGTGACTTCATAGGGACATTTGTGATCGCCGGTGTTGTCTGTATAACCGGTCGACTACCAGGGGCAGTGTCCGAGGTGATTACACTCGCATATAGATTATTGACGAGTGGGTCTAGCCAAACTATAAGATTCGCCTGCGGAAAGGCGGTTACGGCGGCACTTATGTCTCTTATAGGGCTCGTTACGGGCCCGCGACCCGAGTTATAGAATATGATTCGCGGGACCGGAGCCTGATCTATGAATCTGTTCGTTAGATATAGGTCCATCGAGATCGTGTAGCCACATGGAACGATTTTTGTAAATGCACCCGAGATGTCATTTCCAGCCGGTGACTTCATAAAATCCGTTTGCTTATCGGAGGGCAGCGGGATAGGAATAATACCAGGGTCGCCTGGCAAAAAGGAAAAAACTGGATAGACCGTGTAATGTATGATGAGGAGGATTATAAAAAGCACGAATGTTATAAGAGATCCATAAAATACAACGGATAGTATGGGTGATACTTCCTGTGGTGCCCAGGACGGCCAGCTCAGAGCTGGGATTGCATAAGGATTTGCTGCAGGTGCTCCAGCGTTAGTGGCCATACTAATGTCATATACATATTTTAACGTCTTATCTTTCTCGTCTTGATTGGACCCTTCATCGGATGAAAGGAAATGCGCTTATAATAGGCCTGGGTCTCCTTGTTCTTGCAGCCGCGCAGCTTTTCGCGCAAATAACAGACAAAAGAGATGCGTGTGAAGGGCTTGTCGCTGCCCATTGTCCCCGTTTCCACAGAAGCATGATGAATCTTGGGCAGCGCCTTGTTGAAGGCCTTGTCCGCCGCTGACTCCGTCATCTCCGTGTTACAGTGCCACTCGTGCACGTCCATGGCGATAAAGTCGCCCGTGCGCACATTGAATCCGACCCTGTAGCGCGGGAAAATCGTGGCGCCGCCCGTATACTTCCCCCGCTCAATCACGCTCAGATTTCCGTAGCCGTCGCGAAAGTCGCCGTCGTCCATGTGCATCGCCGTGCGGAAGTTGCGGTTAATCGTGATGGATGAGAAGGCCGTGTCCTCAATCTGATAGGCGGGTGCCTGGGCGGCGGCTGCCTTCTGCTTCGCATACCGATCGGGGATCAGTTCCTTGAAGACCCCATCAATCGCCTTTATGAAGGGAAGACCGTGCTGATATTGCCGGAAATATTTTTGCGTATAGGAGGTGAGTCGACACGGCAGGCCCATGAAAGGCGTCTGCTCGAAATAGCCGAGCACGGAACTGTAGACGTTATTGTTGACACGCATCTTGGAGGTCTTGCCATCCTGCTTATATCTGGCGGACCACCCCTGGATTTCCACCGGCTTCCGTTTCTTCCAATAGTTCGAGCCGAGATCAATGGGGCCCGCCGCCGCGCCGCGATTTCTGGAGGCCGCGGCAGTCTGGTAATAGGCCTCCCAGCCCCGCCGAATCAGGTCGAGCGGAATCACGTGCTTTCGGAAGCGGGCTAAAAGCTTCTTTTGACCAGTCGATTCATCGAGCCCATAGACGTCCACGTCCTCATCATAGATCGTGTCGGCATCCGCCTCCGTGAAATAGGCACCCTCCTTAGCCTTGATCTGATCATTTGTCATAGCCGGCTTTAAAACAACGGTCTTTACCTTCTCCCGTACGTCCCGCACCTTGGAAGGAAGCTGAAGCCCCTCATAGATTTCTGGCTTGAAGGTGTGATCCTCCATCTTACTCTGTGGGCCGATTTAACTCTCACCCCGTGTGCTCCACCACAAAAGTGATCCGGTCAAAAAGGTTAGTCCAGCGCCCACGAATCCACCCTTTAACATTGAGCGGATATCGACCTCATCCAGAGTGTCCTGATTGATTATAGGTGATTTCTCGCGCGCCCCAATCCGCTTATAATAGTATATCACCTCCATCTCGGATAAAACAGGCTTTCCAAGCGTCTTGTTAACCTCATTGTGCAGATTGACCGTCCAGCGAAACAGATCAATGCGCTTATCCAGATGGGGCGAGATCGGATACTTTTGAATGTGGACCTGGTAATGATTTCTACAGATTGGGCACGGGATAAGATGACCCAGGGCCTCGAAGAACTCCTTAGCGGCCCGCTTCTGGGTATAGTTCGGTTCATTCGAATATCCGAGTGCCGTAATATGAATCGTGTGCCAGAAAATCGGACCCCAGACCGTAGGAGGTAGTCTCATCTTAGTTATAACTCGGAAAACATGGGATTGGTCTAAACGCAAGCCCATACTCATATCAGGGTTAGACTGTTGCCATGCAACAGGTCTATAAATTACGACAAATGTTACACTGTATAAACTGTTCGGAAGCCGGTCATATATCAAAACAGTGTTCCAAACCCATTGTCAGTTTCGGATGCATCGCGTTCCGGGTGGATGCGAGCTGGAATCAGGTCGACGATATTCTGGCAGGGCACGACGCGATTCGGCCACCCATTCAATATCTCATGATTCAACGAAGAGACAGCATCGGCTTCGTCGATTTCATGCGTGGGAAATATCGACTGGGGGACCACGAGTATATTGTGAAACAGATCGAAGGTATGACCCGGGACGAGCGCGACCGGCTTTTAAACAAGCCCTTTGATGCGCTATGGGACGACTTATGGGGGCTGCCACAGGACGGCTTTCATGCCTATAAGGCAGAGCGGGAACATGCGCGCCAGAAACTGGAGGCTCTGAGGACTGCGCATCCGCCGCTTTCGGATATTATTGAATCGACGCCCCTAGTCTACGCAACGCCCGAATGGGGGTTTCCGAAGGGGCGGCGCGACATGCATGAGAGCGAATATGCCTGCGCATTTCGCGAGTTTTACGAGGAGACGAATCTGTCGGAAAAGGATATTTGCCCGATTCGGAATCTGACACCTCTATGCGAGGCCTTCACTGGATCGAATTCCATCCAGTATTCTCACAAGTACTTTATGGCCTACGTGAATCCGGTGCCAGCGTCCCGAGTCGCCATGGTACCCGAATCCGTGAATCCGCACATGAGCCGCGAGATTGGGGATATTCGGTGGTGCTCTTTGGCAGAGGCGTTAGCGCTTATGAGGCCCGCTCATGTCGAAAAGCAGCTGGTTCTGAAGCAGGCGGATTCCTTGCTAAAGAGCATGTTTC